>Ga0208133_1000525_pt1 | contig 15001 bp, 8 predicted proteins | sample ColrivemetaGS535_FD_187595 | JGI IMG/M metagenome (GOLD analysis project Ga0208133, IMG submission 187595) | Estuarine microbial communities from the Columbia River estuary, USA - metaG S.535 (SPAdes) (version 2) | ecosystem: Environmental > Aquatic > Marine > Intertidal zone > Estuary | place... | reverse complement strand
GATTAATAGATATTTACTTCACAGGAAACTTGGTGAACAATGCATTGTATTTAAACCGTGGGGATTTTAAATTTGAGGAAATTGCAGAAATCGCAGGAGTCGCTTGTAAAAATATATGGTCTTCTGGAGCTACATTTGTAGACATAAATCAAGATGGTTGGCTAGACCTCTATGTGTGTAAATCAGGCATGCCAGGCGGAGAAAACAGGCACAATGAACTATTTATCAATCAAAAAGACAATACATTTAAAGAATCTTCGGCAGAATACGGCTTGGATATTACTGGACTATCTGTACAGGCTGCTTTTTTTGACTATGACCTAGACGGAGACCTTGACTGTTACCTACTCAACAATTCTATGCGCTCTGTAGGTGCCTATGATTTAATAGAAAATCAAAGAAATATTCCAGACATGGAAGGGAACAAGCTCTTAGAAAACAGGAATGGGCATTTTGTAAATGTATCTGAAGAGGCTGGTATATATTCCAGTAAAATTGGCTTTGGACTGGGCATTACCCTATCAGATTTCAACAACGATTTATGGCCAGACCTTTTTATCTCAAATGACTTTTTTGAAAAAGATTACCTGTATATCAACAATCAAAATGGCGGCTTTGATGAAATGGGAGATAGCTACTTTAACGCTACCTCTATGGGCTCCATGGGAGCCGATGCCGCAGACATTGACAATGACCTTCAAACAGATCTGATGGTCACAGAAATGTTACCAGAGCAGTTGTCAAGAAAAAAACTAAAAGCCTCTTATGAAAGTTGGGACAAACACCAATTGGCAAAAAGCAAAGGCTACGGCAATCAATTTCCAAGGAATGTACTCCAAAGAAATATGGGTACAAACACATTTGCTGAAATTTCAAGAATTGCTGGAGTGGACGGTTCGGAATGGAGTTGGGCTGCCCTGTTCTTTGACATGGACAACGACGGCTTAAAAGACCTATACATTAGTAATGGTATTCATAAAGACCTGCTAGACAGGGATTACTTAACCTTTATGGCCAATGATGAAAAGGTACGCCAACTCATAGAAGAGGACAATGACGTATTGAGTAAACTTATAGATGTGATGCCTTCTGCTGCTGTGCCTAATGGAGCATACAAAAACAAAGGAAATTTTCAATTTGAAAACATAAGAGACCTATGGGGTTTTGACGCCCCCAGCTTTAGCAATGGAAGTGCCTACGGGGATTTAGATAATGACGGAGATTTAGACCTTGTGGTGAACAACATTAATGCGCCTGCTTTTGTTTACAAAAACAACAGTACAGAAAACAACTATGTGCAAATTAGCTTAAAAGGCTTTGAAAAAAACACCTTTGGTATAGGGAGCAAAGTTATCGTTTACCAAGAAGGGCAAAAGAGTATGCTCGAACAATTCCCTTCCAGGGGCTTTCAAAGCGCTATTAGCAATAGGCTTCACTTTGGCTTAGGGCAAAACGCTCGCATTGACAGTATTGAAATATTTTGGCCCGACCAGCAACGATCCGTTTTAACCGAACTGCCTGTAAACCAACACATCCATGTTGATTATAAGGCCGTAAAAAAATCCATTCCACTTGTTTCATCAAAGAAACAAAACACCCATTCTTTGGACACCAAAGTTCCTTTTGGATTTAAACATTTAGAAAACGGTTTTGTAGATTTTAACCAAGAGCGTTTATTACCGCAAATGTATAGCAATGAAGGGCCTGTCATTATAAAAGCAGATCTCAATGGAGATCAGCTGCCAGACTTCTTTTTTGGTGGAGCCAAAGACCAAAAGCAGATCTCAATGGAGACCAACTGCCAGACTTCTTTTTTGGTGGAGCCAAAAACCAAACCTCAGAATTGTGGCTCAGCAATGGAGATGAGTATCAATTAAGTTCTAAAATTGAATTTGAAAAAGATGCCATGAGTGAAGACACTAAGGCCATTTTCATTGATATTGACAATGACGGAGACTTAGACCTTTATGTGGGAAGTGGCGGAAAAGCATATTCTAAGTTTTCATTTAACCTCCATGACAGAATATACATAAACAATGGAAATGGCACTTTTACGAAGCAAGCCAAAACGCTATTTTCAAGGCCTTTTTCTACAGGGGCACTTACAGCTGCTGACTTTGATAATGATGGAGATACAGACTTATTTGTAGGGGAAAGATACCAAGTGGAAACCTATGGCAAAGATGGACAGGGATTTATTTTAAGAAATGATGGTGCAGGAAACTTTACCGAAGAAGCGCCTGAGGTATTTTCACATATTGGTATGCTTACAGAGGCAAAACACTTTGACTTGAACAAGGATGGCTTAGAAGACATTATTGTAGTGGGAGAATGGATGTCTCCAAAAGTGTTTATAAACGTTCAAGGTGCATTTAATGAGGCCAAAGAAAGCTATGGACTATTAAAAGATACTGGTTTGTGGGCAAGCTTAGAGATAGCAGACTTAAATGCAGACGGACACCAAGATCTTGTGATTGGAAATATTGGAGAGAACAGCTTTTACAAAAAAGGAATGAAAATGTTTGTGAAAGATTTTGATGAAAATGGTACTGCAGAACAAATCATGACCTATCATGAAAACGGGGCAGACTATCCCATCTTAGACCGAGATGAACTTTTTAAGCAAATCCCCTCATTAAAGAAAAAATACCTCTATTACAAAGACTACGCCAATGCAAATATGACCGATCTGTTTGGAACGGACGTTTACCAAACAGCTTTAATAAAAGAGCTTCATGTATTGAGCAGCGCAATTTACTGGGGCAGTGACAGCACTTTCACAAGAAAAGCACTGGCTCCTGAAGTGCAGTACTCGAATGTGGGTAGTATTCTTTTAGAAGATTTAGACAACAACGGAAAAATAGATATTATACTAGGTGGAAATCAGTCTAAAATAAAACCCCAGTTTGGACCATTAGAATCTTCAAATGGTTGGATACAAAGACTACGCCAATGCAAATATGACCGATCTGTTTGGAGCGGACGTTTACCAAACAGCTTTAATAAAAGAGCTTCATGTATTGAGCAGCGCAATTTACTGGGGCAGTGACAGCACTTTCACAAGAGACAACTTAGCTCCTGAAGTGCAGTACTCAAATGTGGGTAGTATTCTTTTAGAAGATTTAGACAACAACGGAAAAATAGATATTATACTAGGTGGAAATCAGTCTAAAATAAAACCCCAGTTTGGACCATTAGAATCTTCAAATGGTTGGATCTTAAAACAACAAAAGAACGGTATCTTTGAAAAACCGGAATCTTTGGGTGTAAAAGGAGACATTAGATCAATTATAAGCTTTAAAGATAAAGACCAATATTCAATAATTTTAGGTATAAACAATGACAGCATTAAAATCAAAAACATTCAATAGTATTTTCACCTTTGCCCTCTTAGGAATGCTTTTAATCAGCCTAGGCTCGTGTCAGTCTAAATACGATCGCATCGTAAAAAAAGAAATGGCCTCTGGTAAGAGAATAGACAGCCTCCAATTTAATTTGTATTTCGGAGACAGTAAAAAAGACTTTTTTGCCAAGTGTTGGGAACTAAACAAAAAAGGACTCATTAAACAGGGACCAAAAAACCAGTTTGTAGCCTACGAACTAAAAGGGACTTCTGAAACTTCCATGACCCACCTTTTTTATGGAATTTTTAATGAGGAAAAACAAATGGTTGGGCTAGATATGGAATTTACCTATGACGGATGGTCTCCATGGACAGAAAAACTTCAATCGGATAAATTGCTATTTGTAGCTATGGATACCCTCAAAAAATGGTATCCTGGAAATGATTTTTTCTTGTTAGAAAATAAACAACTAAACACGCCTACCTATGTTAAAATTGACGGAAACAGACAGATAATCATTCATGCTCAAGGAGATAAAGACGTAAAGGTTACTTTAGAAGACCTCAGACATAAGTTTCCTGCATTAAAATAAACCCATGAAAAACGCTATTTTTAGTAAACTTCCCTTGACGATAGCTTTGTGCTGCATGGTCATGATGTTGGTGAGCAGTTGTGAAGAGAAGACCAATACCTTATTTGAAATTCAGGACAATCGCTCCATTGGTATGGCCTTTGAAAACACCTTAGAATTCTCCAATGAATTTAATGTGTATACCTACCGAAACTTTTATAACGGAGGAGGTGTAGCCATAGGAGATATTAATAATGACGGCTGGGCAGATGTTTACTTGACCGCAAATCAGAAGCCCAATCAATTGTTTTTAAATAAAGGGGGGTTTACATTTGAAAATATTTCGGAATCTGCTGGAATAGGCGGAAATAGAGCATGGTCAACCGGAGTGACTATGGTGGACATTAACGCAGACGGCTATTTAGATATTTATGTGTGTAATTCAGGTGATGTTTCTGGAGACAGCAAACAAAATGAAGACTATGGTGGACATTAACGCAGACGGCTATTTAGATATTTATGTGTGTAATTCAGGTGATGTTTCTGGAGACAGCAAACAAAATGAATTATTCATCAATCAAAAAGACAACACTTTTAAAGAAGAGGCAGCCGCTTATGGCTTAGCAGACAAAGGCTTTTCTACCCATGCTTCCTTTTTTGACTACGACAAAGACGGAGATCTAGATGTATACCTGTTAAACAACTCCTACCAAGCGATTGGAAGCTTTGACCTCAGAAGAAATGAAAGACCCAAAAGAGATGTATTGGGTGGCGACAAACTGCTCGAAAATCAGGACGGAATTTTTGTAGACGTGAGTGAGAAAGCGGGTATTTACGGTTCAGTAATTGGCTTTGGATTGGGCGTTACTGTAGGTGATGTAAACAACGATGGTTGGGAAGATATTTACGTGTCTAATGATTTTTTTGAAAGAGATTACTTATACATCAATAATAGGGATGGTAGCTTTAAAGAGACCCTTACCGCTTCAATAAACTCTATTTCTGGCGCATCTATGGGGGCAGATATGGCAGATATAAACAACGATCAAAAAGCAGATATTTTTGTTACTGAAATGCTTCCTTCCAATTATGAAAGACTTAAATCAGTGACCACTTTTGAAAATTGGGACAAATACACTTACAACGTTAAAAATGGCTATTACCACCAATACACTAGAAACACCCTCCAACTAAATAACGGAGACAATACATTTAGTGAGATTGGCAGATTGGCAGGTGTAGAGGCCTCGGATTGGAGTTGGGGTGCATTGTTTTTTGACATGGACAACGACGGCCTAAAAGACCTTTTTATTGCCAACGGAATTTACAGGGACCTTACAGACCAAGACTACCTTCAATACGTTTCCAGTGACGAGGTCATTAACTCCATTGTGACTAACAATCAAGTAGACTACGCTAGGCTAATAGATATTATACCTTCTAATCCTATTGAAAATCAGGCTTATAAAAATTTAGGTGATTTAAAATTCAACAGAGATGCTGCTCTAGGGTTGGAGACTAAAGGGTTCTCTAACGGGGCCGCTTATGGAGATTTAGACAATGACGGCGATTTAGATTTGGTCGTTAACAATGTAAATATGCCGCTGTTTGTCTATAAAAACACCAGTGAGAACAAAACCAACAATCACTTTATTCAGTTTAATCTAAAAGGAACTGGAAAGAACACATTTGCAGTAGGAACATTAATTGAGGTGTCTCAAGGTGACAATACATATAGCGTTGCACAACAGCCTATTAGAGGCTTTCAATCTAGCATGGATCAAAGACCACATATTGGTTTACCCTCTGACAATTCAGTTCAAGTAAAAGTCACTTGGCCAAATGGTATGGTCACTATTAAAGATGAGGTGCAAACCAATCAACTGCTTCAGTTGGAGATGTTAGATGGAGTGGTCAATACTAATTTGTCTGAAGCTCCAGACGCAATTATTTTCTCAGAAATTAATGCGGTAGACGCTTATGTTCACCAGGAAAATAATTTCATTGATTTTAACAGAGACCGTCTGTTGCATCATATGATGAGTACCCCAGGGCCTAAATCTGCTATTGGAGACCTTAATAAGGACGGAATTCAGGATGTCATTATTGGGGGGAGTAAAGGATTTAGATCAGAGGTATGAGGTATTGCTTGGGAACCAACAAGGTCAGTACAAGCATTCAAAAGAATTTAACTTTTCAGAGGATTTGGCTGCTGAAGTAACTGCTCTAGCTTTATTAGATGCAGACGGCGACGGAGATTTAGATATTTATTTGGGGAATGGGGGCATAGAATTTTCAAAGTTTTCCTCTGAATTGGCAGATCAATTATACCTCAATAATGGTGATGGAATATTTAGTCCTTCTCCAAATGTGTTACCCACTGCAAGTAGCTACTTCAATACTTCTGTTGTGAGTACAGGAGATTTTGATCAAGATGGAGATACAGACTTATTTGTAGGCGAAAGGTCTATTACCGCCGCATATGGCGTTCCAGTAAATGGCCATTTATTACGCAATGATGGTACTGGAATATTCGCAGATCAAACAGCCATACTTGCACCAGGATTGAATGAAATTGGTATGATTACAGACGCGAATTTTAATGACATAGATACAGATGGTGACCTAGATCTAGTGGTAATAGGAGAGTTTATGGGTATAGAGATATTCTTAAATGATCAAGGATCTTTCACAAAAAAAGCCAGCGAATTACAGCAGGAAAAAGGCTGGTGGAGTGCCTTAAAAATCGCCGATGTAAATCAAGATGGTTTTCCTGATTTAATCGTTTTCCTGATTTAATCTTAGGAAATCATGGAGAAAACTCCAGATTTAAAGCAAGTAAAGAACAACCCATTTGTCTTTTTGTTCAGGATTTTGACCAAAATGGGGCCTTAGACCCTGTCATGGGTTTCACCGCAACGGACGGTAAAGTGTACCCTTACAATTTGAGGCACAATCTAATTGATCAAATGAAGGGACTTAAAAAGAAGTTTCCAGATTACAACAGCTTTAAAAATGCCGATTTAAATACCATTTTTTCTGAAGAAGCTTTAAACCTAAGCACAAAAGCAACGGCAGTTGAATTAAAAACTTCTATTTATATCAATGATGGAAATGGAGGGTTTACATCTATCCCACTTCCAAAGCAAGTTCAAATGTCACCAATATTTGCCATTGAAACTGGTGATTTTGATTTAGATGGTGACATAGACATAGTCCTTGCGGGAAACTTATTTAGGGTAAAACCAGAAGTGGGCAGGTACGACGCTAGCTTTGGAACATTTTTAGAGAATACTGGAAATGACACCATTGGAACACCCATATTTAAGGTCACTCCAGGAAACAAGGGGTTAAAAGTAACTGGAGAAGTGAGGTCAATTCAAAAGACTAACAACACCCTATTATTTGTTAGAAACAGTGATGCTATTTTGAGATATAAATTCTAAAATGAAAAAACACTTATTATTACAGATCACCAAAAACACTTTTTTGCTCACAGCCCTATTTGCTGTGCTTCAAAGTTGCGAATCTCCAAAAGAAGTTTCGCCAGTATATTTTAATTCCATTACAGCAGAACAAAGTGGGGTAGATTTTGAAAATACTTTAACGCCCAGTGCAGACTTAAATATTATAGAATACCTCTATTTCTACAACGGTGCAGGAGTGGCCATTGGAGATTTAAATAATGATGGATTAGAAGACCTGTTCGTCACTGGAAATCAGGTTCAAGACAGGGTCTATGAAAACTTGGGAGGGCTTAAATTTAAAGACCAAACAGCTACTGCAGACATAAATACACAAAACAGTTGGTCAAATGGGGTTACCCTGGCAGATGTCAATAACGACGGCCTATTAGATGTTTATGTGTCTGTTGTAGGAAATTATAAAACACTTAAAGGACACAACAAACTGTTCCTAAACCAAGGTGATTTTAAATTTAAAGAAATTTCAAACGAAGTACATATTGACTTTTCAGGATTTGGTACCCAAGCGAGTTTCTTTGATTATGACAACGACGGAGACTTGGACCTCTACTTACTCAACCATACCGTACACACACCTAGAAGTTATGGAAAGACGGAGAAAAGGGTAGAGAAAGATGCGCTTTCAGGAGATTTATTATTTGAAAATACACTAGAAACGGGTGTTTTAAATTTTGTGAATGTCACACAGGCTGCAGGGATATACAACAGCCCATTGGGATACGGATTGGGATTGGCTACCGCAGATTTAAATAAAGATGGATTCATTGATATTTACGTTGGAAATGATTTTCACGAAAACGATTATATCTATCTCAATAACGGAGACAAAACCTTTAGAGAAGCCAGTGCGGAAGTGACCAGTCATAGTAGTAGATTTACCATGGGATTAGACGCTGCAGACCTTAATAACGACGCATTAATTGATGTATTTACATTAGATATGATGCCCGATCAAGCCGCTATACTCTTAAAATCTGGTGGTGAAGATTCAGATAAAGTGGCTCAAATTAAAGAGGGTTTTGGATTTCAGCCACAGTATTCCAGAAATAATTTTCAATTAAACAACGGAGAAGGGGCTTTTCAAGAAATAGCCCTACTCACAGAAACTTATGCCACAGACTGGAGTTGGTCTGCGCTTATTGAAGACTTTGACAACGACGGGCTTTCAGATATTTTTATTAGCAACGGTATATACAGAAGACCTAATGATTTAGATTATATTAACTACCTAAGCAATGTAAATTTTAGCCAATACAACCAAGACCAACAAGACCTTCTAGAAAAAAAACTAATTGATGAAATGCCCCAATTAGAAATTGCCAACGTACTGCTGTATAATGAAGGCGGGCTAAAATTCAAAAAATATACAGAAGCAGCTGGACTGAAAAACAACTACTCCAATGGTGCTGCCTATGCAGATTTGGATTTAGATGGAGATATAGACCTAGTGGTGAACAATATCAATAGCCCTTTAGAGATCTTAGAAAACACTCAGGACCCTATCACACACAATTTTGTTGGGCTACAATTGGTTCCAACACAGGATATACCAAACACTAGTGGTGCAAAAGTGACCCTCTTTGCGGGGCAACAAGTATGGTACAAAGAGCTGAGTGCTACTAGGGGTTACGCATCGGCTTCCAGCCAAAATATTCACTTTGGAATTGGGAAAAACACCGCTGTTGATTCCATCGCTATAATTTATCCTATTGGTGGAAAACAAACCATCAAAAATGTTTCTATCAATACCTATCAAGAAATAAGTGCGCTTATAAACTCAAGAATAGAGCCAACCAAAACAGACAAAAACAATACGGGGGCGGTTGTAGACTTTCCATTTACCCACCTAGAAAATAAATATTACGACTACGAAAGAGAGCCTTTAATGTTGGAAAAACTCTCTACAGAAGGGCCTTGTTATGTATTTGAAGATTTTAATGGAGATGGTTTAAAAGACCTATATATTGGAGGTGCTAAATACCAAGAAAGTGCTTTTTATACTCAAAATAAATCAGGTGATTTTACTGCAGAGATTAAAAAAGTCATTACGGAAGACGCCCTTTATGAAGACGTAGACGCTGCCGCTATAGATTTTGACAATGACGGAGATTTAGACCTCTATGTAATGAGTGGCGGCAATGACAGTCCTGAAGGAGATATTCAATTGGTAGACAGACTTTACATAAACGACGGAAAAGGAAATTTCACGAGATCCAAGGCCAATTTACCTATGGCCAATGGAGGAAGCATCGCTGTGGCAGATTTTGACAATGACGGCTTTTCAGACTTGTTTTTAGGATTTAGGTCTGTGCCTGGAGCCTATGGTATTTCACCCTCTAGCGTTATTTTAAGAAACACCCAGAAAGGTAATTTTGAGCTTCTGGCCCGTAAAGACTATGGAATGATCACTGACAGTGCTTGGGGAGATCTTAACCAAGACGGTTTATTGGATTTGGTGCTGGTTGGAGACTGGATGCCCATTACTGTTTTAATTAACAAAGATGGTAGAAATTTTGAGAATCAGACAAAGGCATTGGGCTTGGCTAATACACAAGGCTTGTGGAATACTGTTTTATTAGAGGACTTAAATGGGGATAATAAACCAGATATAATTGCAGGAAACGCTGGTTTAAATATGAAAATTAAGGCTTCTGAAAAAAACCCTGTAGAAATATATCTAGAAGATTTTGACAAAAATGAACAACTAGATCCTACCATATTTCACACTTTCGAAGGGGAGCACATCCCATTTGCTTCCAAGGATATGCTCAGCAAGCAAATGCCCATGCTCAAAAAGAAGTTTACTTCCTACACCTCCTTTTCTAAGGTGAGAGAAATAGGGCAACTTTACAGCAACCCACCTGCTGAGATAGAAACCAAATTCCTCAAAGAACTGCGCTCTATGGTGTACCTAAATAACACTACTTTCCAAGGGGTGCCTTTACACACTACTTTCCAAGGGGTGCCTTTACCCATTGAAGCCCAAATGAGCAGTATTGAAGACTTTTATTTAGACAAGCAATCCGGCGCTATACAACTGTATTACGTTGGGAATTATAAAGGTTTTGTAACAGAATTAGGAAATACACCTGCAAATACTGGCGGAATACTATCCGAATTTAACGGAAATACATTTACAAAAAACAACAGTTTACCCCTGCCTCCTTTTATGGAAGCAAGGGCAATTGGGCCTTTAAACAACAACAAATTATTGGTGCTTTTCAACAATGACAGCGCTAAAACTATTGACTTAAACCATAAGTAAAATGAAAGTAATCAAATCACTTCTTTTATGTAGTGCTGTCTTTTTTAGCCTATTGGGCTGTGAAGAAAACAACACCTATAAAGCGCGCTTAAAAGACCCTCAGCTATTTCACAATAGCATGCAAGCACTGTCAGATGTAATCGTGTACGATATTTTTTCTCCTCCTGTAGCTTCTAGGGTATATATGTATCCTACTATTGCTGCATATGCTGTCATGCAAAAACAATATCCTAAAAAATATGAGGATATGGCCGGACAACTCAGCGACTTTAAAACCATCCCGGAAATAAACGACCCAGACATTCATGCAGAATTGGCTGCCATTCACGCCTTTTTAAAAGTAGGTACTGCCTTAATTTTTTCAGAAAATAAAATAATAGAATACAGAGATTCCCTTTACGCTAGCCTAGAACAAGACGGACTTCCTTCAAGTGTAAAAGAAGCTTCATTGGCATATGGGGACTTAGTTGCTGCGCATATTTTGGCGTGGGCAGACACTGATTTTTACAAACAAACCAGAACCTTTCCAAAATATACCATACAAGAAGGTACTGCTTTTTGGAAGCCTACCCCTCCTGATTATATGGAAGGAATAGAGCCACACTGGAATAAAATAAGAACGCTAGTTTTAGATACGGCGGATCAGTTTGAACCAGCCCCTCCTTATCCTGTAGATATGAGTAAAGACAGCCCATTTTACAAAGAATTGATGGAGGTGTACGAATTGGGTGAAAAAATAGATGGAAGCACAGAAGCTACAGAAATTGCCAGCTTCTGGGACTGTAACCCTTATGTATCTCACCACAGAGGACACGCCATGTTTGCTACAAAAAAAATCACCCCAGGAGGGCACTGGATTGGGATTACTAAAATTGCTGCCAAACAGGCACAAAGTAATATGGATGAAAGCATTAACGCCTATGCTAGGGTATCTATTGCCCTATTCGACGGTTTTATTTCATGTTGGAATACCAAATGGAATACTTTAATTGTAAGACCAGAGACCATTATTAACGAGTTTTTAGATGAAACTTGGTTGCCTTTGCTTCAAACACCTCCTTTTCCAGAATATACCTCTGGACATTCTGTAATCTCAAGGGCTTCTGCCGTAGCACTCACTGACATTTATGGTGACACCTTTTCATTTGCAGACACCACAGAAGAGGTCTATGGATTAGGCGTGAGGTCTTATGACTCATTTATTGCGGCCTCAGAAGAGGCTGCTGTGTCTAGACTTTATGGAGGGATTCATTATAGAAGGGCTATAGACGAAGGGGTAAAACAAGGAGATGCTGTAGGTAAATTCTTGGTAGAGAAATTAAAGACCTTAAAATAAAGTATATTAGACAAAAATAATCATCAACCAAATTATCACATATGTTAGGAATTTTATCTTTTGTTGGGTTTACCCTTTTGGTAGCCGTTGTAGCTTATTTTGCCACTAGAAAAACCAACGAACAATCTTCAGATGGCTATTTTCTTGGCGGAAGAAGTTTAACTGCTGGCGTAATAGCGGGTTCACTATTACTCACCAATTTGTCCACCGAACAAATCGTAGGGCTCAATGGCTCTGCCTATGAAAGTGGTTTATCTGTAATGGCCTGGGAAACCCTCGCCGCTATAGCTATGGTAGTTACCGCTATTTTTTTATTGCCCAGATATTTAAAAGGAGGGCTTACAACAGTTCCGCAATTTTTAGCGACCCGTTTTGACGTCACTACAAAAACAATTACCTCTGTACTTTTCCTAACAGGATATGTAGTGGTTTTACTGCCTGTAATTTTATATTCAGGGTCTGTAGCCATTAGTGGGATGTTCAACATTCCGGAACTATTAGGTGTCACTGAGACAGAAGCTTTATGGATTTGTGTCTGGGGCATAGGGATTACAGGTGGAATATATGCGGTATTTGGTGGTTTAAAAGCCGTTGCTGTATCTGATTCTATAAATGCCATTGGCCTTTTGATTGGGGGGCTTATGATTCCTCTTTTTGGCCTCATGGCTATTGGAGACGGAAATGCTTTAGACGGTCTAAATATTTTGGTCCAAGAAAACCCAGACAAGTTTAAATCCATGGGTAGTGAATCCGACCCAGTACCTTTCCACACTATTTTTACTGGGATGATGCTGGTGCAATTATTTTATTGGGGAACCAACCAACAAATTATTCAACGAGCACTCGCAGCCAAAAACTTAGCGGAGGGCCAGAAAGGACTTATGTTGGCCGCATTTATTAAAGTATTGGGTCCTTTATTGGTGGTATTACCCGGACTCATTGCCTATCATTTATTCGAAGGGGGCCTTGAAAAGGCCGATACCGCCTACCCTATGCTCGTAGCAGAAGTATTGCCTGAAGCCTTGGTTGGGTTTTTTGCCGCAGTACTCTTTGGGGCCATTTTAAGCTCCTTTAACTCTGTGCTCAATAGCTCCGTTACCCTATTTGGTGTAGACATTTACAAACAACACATTAACCCAGAAGCCAGTGAGCTTCAAATGGTTAAAAACGGAAAACGCTTTGGGCTAGTTTTAGCGATTGCTGCTATGTTTATAGCACCATTAATTGCTAATGCCGGAACATTATTTGACTACCTTCAAGAAGTGAACGGAATTTATAGTATTCCCATCCTGACCATTATTTTCGTGGGTTACACCACTAAAAGGGTTCCTGCAATAGCAGCTAAAGTCGGTGTTGTATCAGGCTCACTATTGTATATCATTAGCCAGTTTGTACTTCAGCCAATGTTAACAGACAATGGGGGAACTTACCCACATTATTTGGACGTTATGGCCATATTATTCTTACTCAATACGGCAATAATGTTAGTGATTGGTCAATTAAAGCCTATGGCAACTCCTTACGAATTGAGCTATACCAAACAAGTAGACATCCTTCCTTTTAAATACGTCAAAGAGGTTGGAATAGCCATCTGTGTTTTGGTGATTGGCGTATACTTATACTTTGCCTAAAAGCTTAATAAACACTCAGATACTGTATTTAAAGCGCGGCCTAAAGGCCGCGCTTTTTTTTAACGTCCTTTTAAAACATTAAGAGCGGCTTCTTTTATACCTTTGTTGTATGGGTCACAAAAAATTAAGCTATTTTTTTCTATTCCTACTCATAGGCTGTGGTTCCTTATGGGCACAAGAAAACACCAGTAAACGGGTAAAAATAGGTGACAACAAAAAAGAAAAATCAGGGGAAACACCTTTTAAACTGCCCCCTCCAAACAGCAAAAACACCCCTGAAAAACTCTTGTATCCTGTAGCGGAAACCTTAGAAAAAAACGGTATTAAAATGCTTCCTGACAGAACTTTGGTCCAAGCAGGCGCTTACTTAAAAATAGACCCAAAAATACGAGAAAAAGAAAGCAAAAAAGCCAAAAATTACTTTGGCAATGTGAATTTAGGTGCTGTAAAAACGGTGTCTAAATTTGTTGGTGTGGTGTGTAGGGACCACGAATACGTAGATGGAGACCGTGTAAGAATATACCTCAACGGCGACATTGTAGCACAGAATCTTTTCCTAACTGCTGGTTTTCAAGGAGTTAATGTAGACCTCAAAGAAGGTGTAAACACCCTAGTTTTCGAAGCTTTAAATCAAGGTGCCTCTGGACCAAATACAGCTCAGGTAGACGTTTATGACGAAAAGGGAAACCTAGTACACCAAAACATCTGGAACCTTTCCACTGGGGCTAAAGCCACTATGGTTCTGGTGAGAGAATAAGAACCCTCCAAATTGTAAATCAGTAGCGACTTTTTAAGTTTTAAAAAAGCCTATTCCCCCGGATGGTAGCTTCGCTGAGCATCTTTTAACACGGCTTCTTTATAAAAAAGTACTTCCTTAAAATTAGCCTCCGCATAACGAGACACTTGGTCTCCAAAATGGGGCGAATTTAGATCGCCACTCTGCCCGCCAGCTAAAATACTTTTAGCCTTTAATTTTTCTCCAAAAGAAACTACTGCAACAAAACTATTCCCTCTGGTTCCGTAAATCTTCTTTGTATTATTGGTGTACCTAGCGCCATAAGCTGCCAAGGCACCCCATCTACCAGAAGCAAAACCAATAGGGGTACTGGGCAATGAATCATTAAATGCTTGTCTGGGGTCTCCGTTGAGCCTTTGGTATCTATTCACACTGCCCCAAGGGGTATTCCAGGTACCAAAATCTGCATTGAGCTGTTGTAGCGTTTCCTCAAAAATAGCCAAACGTTCTTTTTCAGGAGAGCCACTACCAAAATAGGTCATGAGTTCCATGTCTGACATGGCAAAAGGACGCACTCCTTTTTGACCGTAGCGGGTACCGTAAAAATGAGCTAAAGTCATGGCTACCGAATCT
>Ga0208133_1000521_pt1 | contig 15086 bp, 16 predicted proteins | sample ColrivemetaGS535_FD_187595 | JGI IMG/M metagenome (GOLD analysis project Ga0208133, IMG submission 187595) | Estuarine microbial communities from the Columbia River estuary, USA - metaG S.535 (SPAdes) (version 2) | ecosystem: Environmental > Aquatic > Marine > Intertidal zone > Estuary | place... | reverse complement strand
GTTAAAGATAATGCATCCATCTTAATATACTTATTTAGTTTATCTCCATGGGCAATACCTAATGATGCAAGATGTTTATTTACATGTTCCATCATTAACTTTGACTGGAATTGGGAAATCTTAGAGGTAGATTCATTTATCTGTGCCTCTAAGGCTTCCTTCTCCAATCTAAACTTTTTAGCTTCCGCCTTCGCTTTATCTAAAGCTTCTAAGACGGCTTTAGGATCACGAATTTCGTCAGATGTACCTTCTACGATATTCTGTTCTTCCATTTGTTATGCTCCTATGTTGTTTTCTTGTTCGGCGGCTACCTGTTGTAGGGCCAAGTTGTTAGTATTTAATCCAGTACCACGCAAAGCAACTTCTGTTGGATTTGCATTAGGCATTGTATTTGCCATTGCTTCATCAGCAATAATTTTTGCAATCTCTGGATCATATCCAAGTTCAAGAAGAATCTGTTGCAAAGGAACTCCAACTGACTTCTTGCGAACTGCGATATCCCATTGATCTAATGAATCGATTGATTCTGGAGACTTCCAGTCAATATCTACTTCAGCAACAATGCCTTCGACCTTAAGCATAAACTTAAATAGGTCTCTCCATGTTGAACCTAATGCAAGCTGGCGGTTAAGAACCTTCTTGAATAGTGGTGCTTCAGCTACACGCAAAGCCTGTCCTGATGGAAGATATGTTGTGCTTGAGAAGTAGTGAACTGGAGTTGAAGTAATTGCAGCCATGTCAGAAACAAATTCATTAACTGGATCTGTAAATGTTGATGGGTCTGCTGCTGGGAACTGCCCAACAGATTGAACTCCTTGCAAGTACCAAAGTTGTCCTGGACCATTTTGAAGTGCTCCAATGTTCTCTCTAGCGGTATCATCTTCTGAGAAATCATCTATTTCAGATGAAGATCCACCATTTGATAATGCATAACGCTGTGGAGCACCTTGGTAGTCCACTGTCATCATGTGAGTTGATATCAGCTTGTTTATGGCATCTTGTGGACCAAATGCATCTGCATGTTCTGGTCTTCCGTATGGCTTATTTGTTCTAAAGTGGAAAACTGGAATTTCATTCCAAGGATTGACCACAGTTTCAATCAAAGTAAGATTTGGAAGTCCATTTAGAGAGTCAAGTTCACCTAGACCTTCATACTTCTCAATTCTATCTGCGTAATACATGTTGATCTTAATAACTTTGCGGTTAGCAGCATCTGTAATTTGCCACATCTTTGTTGCAAATGACTTAATGCGTGGGTTCTCTTGGTCGTATACAAGAGTAGTAGTCATAGGTGAGTTGTAATCTATTGCTAGATTCCCGTCCATATCTGGCCACACAATTGCGTAGCAATCACCATAAACAAGTGCATTACGATGAATTTCATTGATATCAAGCTTTAAATCTGTTTGTTCCCAGATTTTATTGATATATTCATCTCCTGCTGGGCTTGTTGTTTCAACTTGCTCAATTTCTAAACGATTGTGTACTGCATCTACTACAGTCTTGCTAAAGTTAAACCTAAATGGTGTAACTCCTGAAAATCTTGATTGTTCGTTTCTAAATAGTCTGTACCAACGCTGATGAGTAAATACTTCATCGTTTGCGCCTTCGTAATATGCCTCTGCGACCATATATCTATCTCTTTTATTGATAATCTGGTCTAAAGCTAATTTAATGTCTGACATTTTATCTCCTTAAGTAGTTTAATTGTTTTACAAATACTTTTGGAGTACTATTATCCAAAAAGTATAGGATTCCTGACACTACTGCGTCCAGTACGTCATCGTGGCTAACCTTTGGGAAAGACCACATTTGTTCTTCTAGGACTGGGAAATGATTAGTGTGTCTAACTTTTCCCTGCTGATAGAAGTTTAAAGCTTTTCCTGCACGAACCTGCTTTGATACTGATTGTCTAATTGATTTGTAGCGTACTGGTATATCTTTAAATACATCTTGCCACAAATCTCCGCCTTGGTTTGTTTCTACATATATAATACCAGGATTATAATTATCAACCAATGCAGAAACTCTTTCTGCTAACTCAGATGGAGACACCTTTAATTGAAATGCATCTCTTACATAAATATATCCATCTTCTCCTCTGCTCAATACAGCTATTCCTGTATAGTCAGAAACCTTATTCTTTGTTACCGCTGGGTCAATTGAGATAATTGTATTGCCGTATTCGCTTTCACCAATGATTACATCCTCATAAGTCCAGAAATTACCATCAAGGTTAACTGGCTTATTCATGTAGTTCTTGGCAAAATCTCTTAGGTGTCTTTGGGACTCTAGCCACTCTAGAGGCCACTTCTCAGGCCATACGGAGCGTTCTGAGCCATCTTCAGCTGTCATTATGGCTGGATAGTAGTGGACAGCTACATTCTGGTCTGAAATCCACTCCAATGCCTTCTCACGCTGGCCTTCAGAGTATTTTCTGAACTCATCCATCATAGAGTTAGGCATAGTGGTGGTGCCCACAATAATCATGCGGGCGTAAATGTTCATTGGTGCAATGTCGTCAAATACTGTTCTACGCTGCTGTCCTGCTTGGTATTCGGAGTAGTTCTTCTCACCTTTTTCGATATCATCAAGAATAATGAGGTCAGGGCGTTGGCCAAATACCTTCTTACCCAGTGAGTTAGTATCAATACCATTAGCATCAAAGATGAAATCATTTGACTGAATAATACGCCAAGCGTTTGCCGCAAGGGAACGCCCAGTCGAACCGACAATTTTAGGAGTGCATAGCTCTGGATAGTCTTCTTTAAGATATTCATTAGTTTCCAATTCATTCTTGAAAGTGAGTAAGTGCGTCTCAGCTTGAGAAGCAGCGTCTGAAAAAGCAGCCACAAACTTAATGTGACCATGGGCGGCGGCCCACATAGGAAGAATTAAAAAGATCCATGTAGACTTGCCACATTCTCTAGGTGCAATAAATGCATCTCTATTTTGTTTTGGAGCAGTTGGCTTATGGATCCATGTCTTTCCATATTCAGCAAGATCCCAGTGAAATTCCGAAAGTGTGAGCTCATCTTCCATATTCTTCAAATGGTGTGGCAAATAAGTCAAAGCGAATAACATTGGATCATATTTAGTAAGCTCTCGCCTACCTTCCGCATATTTCATCAATTCTGGATTAATGTTATCGTATTTTAACATAGTATCCATTTTTACTGTCCAAATTTATTCTCAGTGGCAAAATTTATATTTTTAAATTTAAGTACATTTCGGGTGGTCCTCATGCAATTGTCGACATATAGATATATCAATTAACAACCTTTAGTGTATTCTTAATAGATTCATTCCTTATCTTGGCCTCATTAAGCATATCTACGATTGCTAGATCTGTGCCATCTTTGGAACGATTCTCATTGATATTGGTAGATTTGCCTTCTATTAGATTAATCGTTTGTATAGCCTTATGTAGAGCATTTGATAGTTTAGATATATCATCTGATACAAGGGTATCTTCATATAGTGCTTCTACTGTTCTATCTATTACTGCCTGTGCCGCCAATACTTTCTCTTTATCTGTATAGAATATAGCCAAGTCTTTAGCCATAACAGCCAAGGTGTTGGCTGTAGGCATATCTATATTTCTCTGTACATAGAACTTCTTAGCTGTGTGATATGACTTAGGATAGCCCAAATATCTCATAGCTGGACCTATGCCCATTTCATTAGCCGTTTCTATAAATTCGCTTATCTGTTCATCTGTGAATACTGGATATCCCATGTTAAACTCCTATTTTTATATAATTTGCTCCATTTACGGAGGCGTTCCTGGATCTTAATATACTAATACTATAATATCTGTGGATAACTTTATTCATTTGTGGATAACTCTGTGGATAACTTCTTGTCTTTCTTCCATCTAGGATTATGTTCCCATTTCTTTCTCTTTGTAGCTTTCTCTGCTACTTTATCAAGGTTAGTTTCTCTTCTTATGCCATGTTTGTTTATATCTATTACTACTCTACTATTAGTCTTTTGAGTCATTCCGCCTCATCTCCTATAGTTCTATCAAGGAATCTTCTCATTTGAGGACTCGCTTTAAAGCTAAAGCTAAATTCTTGGGTATCTGTCTCATTGAACATCTCAATGGTCATGACTAGTATTCCATCTGGTCTATAGAATAAGTCTTTGGCATAGGGATACAGTTTGTATTCTCCTGTGCCTGTACTGATAAAATCTCTTGGATCCACTAGTTCTTCCGTCCTTGCATTCTATGTTAAGTATACATTATAAAAGAAAAAAGCCCAACAGCTAGCGGGCTGTTGAGCTTGATTCTATATACAGGAGTATATGTTTTACGTAGTTTGGCAACTAGTCCTTATAGTATATTATAAGTGCCATCCTTTGTCAATGTCAGTTCTTTTGTTTCTAACTTCATGCAAGGTAAGACCACCTAGAGTTGGATACCACCATGATCTATTTCTTTTAATCTGCTTGACCTCATATTTCTCTATCCAAGTATTTATAGCTTCATCTAGTTCTTTTGTCGACATTTGGATTACATCTTCCATCTTATGACTACACCAAAAGGATTTAAGGGCTATGTTTTCTTTCCCCGTCTTCCCGCTTGTATCTAGATTTGCAGCATATTTACTTCTTTTGGTTCCTGTATCACTTCTGGGTTTTCTGGACATTCTTCCTCTTTCTGGTAGCAATATTTACTCTAATTCTCCAGCAGGGCTTGCAATAAGTTTGATGTTTATCTAAAGATACTGACCTTTTGCCAAATTGGCTTATAGGCTTATCTAAGCCACAATCTCTGCATGTCTTAGACTGAGGTACCAAATCTGGCTGTGCGGCCTTCCTAGAGGCATTGTAGGCCTTGTAATAGGCAGCAGCGCAAAGCTTACAGTAGCTTCCTAACCCATCTGTATTAATTTTTGATTTTAAGTATTCTGTTGTCTCTTTAGGAATTAGACATTTGACGCAAGTTTTCACGATTCTTATAATCTCCGTATTCTTTAGTTTTAATCCTATGGCAAGATTTGCATAGGGTCTGTAGGTTATTAATGTGATTATTTGATCTGTCCCCGTCGATATGATCTACATCTAATAGCTTCTTATCTAATGGAACTGTAAGGCATCTTTCACAGTGCCCTTTCTTAGCCTTCCTAGCCTCTCTACGGCATGTTAGACAGCTAGATCTATACTCTTTAGTCCCCTTCTTACTTATGCCCTTTAAATTGGCCTTCCTGCCGCATTTACACAGTGGAGTCATGAGACACCAAAAATCCTAGGCGGGCCGCGGGGGCGGTACACTCTTTACAATAATCAAGGAAGCGGAGGTAAGTATTACATTTGTTGCAAAAGTATATATCTCCTTGTTCTACCATGACATTAATCTTTCTTTATCTTCTTGACTAATAATCTTAAAATCAAAAGGTTCGTTAGAACCTTCTTTTGTATCTTTTAAAGTATCTTTTAAAGTATCTATTAGTGTGCCACCTGTACCATGCCAAGATGACTGTGTGTCATTGGGTACTGGACAGAGTGGCGTATAGGTATTAGAATCATTAAAGCGTCTAACTGATACTAGGTAGCCATTAGCCACCAATTCATTCTTTGCACGAACAACCGATCTAATTGACAGACCAGATTCTTTTGCTATAGTTTTGTTACTTGGAAAAGAATAATCCCAAGTCTTCCAATTAAAATGTGAGCCAATAACGCATCCAGTAATTCTGGCATTTGTTGTTAGTTCTGAGGCAAATAAAGCCCTTTGATAATCAAACTGATTCATAGGTATCTCCTTTCTGGTGAGATAACCTAATTATATAATGCTATATTTCCTATGTCAAGTCTACTTTTCTATTAGATGCAAAAGTATTTCATGCTGTCTGGCTTCAAGTCTGGTGATTTGGTCTTTGAGAGATGAGCCTGAATTTGGGACAAGCTCATTTAAATAGTGCTTTACTAACCATCTAACCATACCTACAAGTTGTACTTGAACTAATATTATTCCGCCTATTATTGATAAGCCTAATTCTATTCCGCTCATCTTCTTGCTCTTACTCTTTTACCAATATTTTTTGATGATTGACGAGGAGACCCACCACCAGTTTGAGAAATAATTATTCCTGTTGAACCACCACTTGTTCTTACTCTTGTTATAACAGTTCTTCCTTTTATGTCTTTAACTTTATGCGTTTGTATTTCTGATGTCATAGCACCGTACATTTTTTGACCAATTCCATCTCCACCATAGGATGCATCCCATGCTTCTTCTAATTCGCTAGCAGTTTCTTCAATAATTATGCTAATTGCATTATATTTTGAATCACCTAAATAGTTTTCAAGATAGGAGATAAATTCGCTTGGGTTATAATTTTCACCATTTTCACGACAATATTGTGTCCCGCCATCAAGAAAATCTCCAGTTAAAATAGATTCTTGACCAGCATTACCTGCTTTGTCTACTTGTGATTCCAAAACATCGGAATAATTTGATTCCCAAAAGCCTTCATTAAAATAACCATCACCAGAACTTCTACCAAGACCAGGACTGTTTGAGCCAACTCTTACTATTCCTCTAATTAAGCTAGAAAGAAGACCCATTACTTATTGCCGCTAAGAATCTTTGCTTTGTATTTAAATCCTTCTGCAAAACCTAAAGCATTAAGAACTGGTTGGGTCTGTGTAATTTTCCAAAGACCTTCTATGAATACTTCTTGTCCATTTTTGTCTAGTAGATTAGATACATAGCCATCTATCTGCAATTTAGAATCAGTTAATATTACTAAATCGCCTATAAAACTTGTAGTTACAGCTAACCTAAAAGATTCTGGAGCTTCAACATAAACTCTTTCAGTAACAGATCCATCAGCAGAAGTAACTTCTTTATAACTGTAATAATCTGCTGTGTAGTAATAATTCTTTATTGAATTAAACAACATTATATCTTCTTCCAATCAGTGTGACTTGGCCACTGGAATATTTTTCCAGTTCTATAACTTCTTGATCTATTCCAAGATAAACCGTTTGCAGCAATGATTGCTAGTGGTGACATAAATGGTGACATCATTCTAGTATCAAAGTTAACCATGGCATCTGTCTGGCCCTGGCTTGTTAAAGCTGCTTGCTTGAAAACAATGTCTTCATTTTCAAGCATGTAAGCAGTCTGATAAGCAGTAATCTTATCTAACAAAATTAAATCTGATGGGACCTCAATGTCTATTTCATCTCTACCAATGTAGATTTCGATGATTCCTTGTGCTCTCATTATTAATGGAAGCGTTACATCGTATCCAGTATATTCTTTTACGCTATTAACTGTACTAAACATTATCTGAATCTCCTTCCTAATTCACGCACTCTAATAGTATGTGATGTTGTAAAGTCTAGCTTTCCTGTCCCGCTCATTTTAAGTTGCAAGATATAATCACCAGCGTAATCAAAAAGACTACGAGTTGTTGGCCACTCAAAAATAATTGATCCAAGATCCTTTGCGGCTGTATTTAGAGTTGCACCTGTGAGGCTTATCTCTTCATTTCTTGTTCCTAACATGACTGCTTCAATTGTAGTATAGGCAGAGAGGTTTGCGTCATTCCCATCTTGGTCCTTTACTTGAATCGAAAGAGGTCTGGCAGGAATTTGGTCTATCCAGTATTGACTAATCATTTGATTACGTCCTCTCTTATATATAGTATTGGGTCTACATGTATCAAGTAAACTACTACCTGATCTTCTGAAGCAACATTTGATCTGCTATTTGCAAACATTCCAGCGGTTGCTCTCATTGGAGCTATTGCAATTGTAGAACCTGGTTTTACGATTGTAGCATTAGCAGTCAGTGGTAGAGCAAGTATTGTTCTTGTTCCGCTGCTAAATTGTGTTTCAACTATTGTTGCTGTAGCAATCATAGATTGAACTGTAATATTATTAATTCTATCTGGAATCGCAACAGCATTTGGCAATTGAGCTATTGCTGTCAAAGCAGTAGGTCTAATAACTGTTCCTTCAAGAACTTCTCTATTAGACAACCAGCGGAATCCTCTTGTAGGCATTGATGGCATTTCAAATCCAGCCATTGGATATGCCCATGAATATGTACTAGAGAAAAACACAGAGCCAGTAGGTACAGATTGGAATGATAGTCCACCACTCTTATTTACTTTTCTGGTTTTAACTTGTCGTTTTTGTACGCCATCTCTATTTACATCAGTATCTAGTTCATATTTTGTACCAGTTTGTCTCAAAAGATTCATTCCATTAATTGTCCAATATGGAGTTTCAGTCTTAACAAAGTCTTGAAGCAAAAGATCGTCTCTAGTTTTTAAATCAATTGCTCCATTATCATATGCATAATTTACCCAGTAATCACTTGTAAGTTCTACCTGACCACCTTCTGCACATTTATTTATTTCTTCAGTAAAGTTAACAAATATCTTTCCACCTACTTGTCTTCCGTCCAAAACATCTCCTGGACTTACAACAATAGATTGTGCATAATTTTTGTAAGGATTCTCAATTAAATCTAATCCTCTGCGAACAGTATTAGCAAATGCTGTAATAATCTTTCCAGCCTTTACATTCTCAAATGGAGTAGCAAGATATCCACTTTCATTTCTATCTCCTCTTTCACCAGTTGTTGAAATAACAAACTCATCTCCAACAGCTAAAGAATCTCTATGTTCGTATTTACTAAACATTCTATCTGGTCCGCCCCAAGTATATTCATCTGTGTTATACCAGAATGCAAATTGAGTTTTAATTAATCCTGGATAATCAGTAATACCTGGATAAGTATTAACAATTCTAGTTCTATTATTCTTCCATGTATCCCACCAGCCAAGAGGCTCATCGTATGTTGGTGGAGTTGGAAGATTTGCAGCCGCTTCAATTCCAAACATTTGAGTTGGTGCATAAGGATCACTGTAGTTGCCTTGACCAATATTGTCATCCATATCTGGAACAATCTCAACACGATCTACAATCTTAAGGTCAAGAGCAAGTTGAGCAGTTGCAACCATTAAAGATATTCCAGTATCAACAGCTGCACGAAGACTCTTTACAAAGTCTTCAAATATTTTAGATTCTCTTAAATTAAAGTATGAGTCAACAACTTCTGCTCCAGCAAACCCATCTTTTTCTTCAGGCTCATTTGGATAGTTTTTAAACATAATCATATCAAACTTAGACAAATCAATATCATTAAGTAAATCAATATACCTTGCAGCATCCGTTACTGGGTCTCTAAATGTTCTACGAGTATTATACAAAGCGATAGGTGCTTGTTCTGTTCTTTGGGATTGACTTACTGTTGTTATAAAGTTTGTTGTTCCAATGTTTTCAACACCATAGGCTTCTTTTTTAACAAGATCAGATACCCAATATCCAGTAACATCTACTGGGAAAACATCCCAGCCTTCATATTCTTGAGGTGGTCTAGTAAAGTAATCAAGAGTTGTAAGTTGATCTGAAGATTCATTACTTGTAAATCCTGGGTATCTTGCTGATCCTTGCTCAGCTGCTGTTGGCCAGAAATAAAGCATTAATGCTCTTGCTCTATTTCCTTGAGCCTTTGAACCTTGTCCAATTGCTGCTGTTGCAGTAGCTGGTGTGGCTTGGATTGGCTCATATTTAATTGATGCTGTGTAATGTTCTGTTATGTTCTCTGAGTCAACAAAGAATGCTGCGTCATATGACCAAGCAGATGTTTCAAAGTCTGACTGGAATCTTGGATTAGAATGGTTAGATCCAATAATATATGGACGAATTCCTGCTCCGCCTCCAAAATTGCTATCTGCAAAGAATTGAATATCTAACTCTCCATCAATCCAGAACTGTACACGACCATCAAATCCATATTGAATAATAATATGATGCCATGCTCCATCTGCAATTGATTTGTTTCCATTAGCTGTAACCATAGAATATGCTAACTTTTCGTTATCAGGATGGGCAAATATTCTGGTATCACCAATTCTTTGTGTAACACGAGTTGCGAATAACTTGCCATCAAGCAAACCAATGGATGATGTTGCACTTTGATAGTTAAGGAAGCTTCTTTGGAATCCTTGTGCAATTACTTGGTTAGCTTTTGTTGTCTTAAATGTAAATTCAAGGCTGTAGCCATTGTTTGAAACAAACTCATTTTCTGATATTGCAAACTGTATATTTCTAAATCTAACTGCTTTTCTTTCATAATCGTCAAATGTTCCAACTTCAAGCAAAGGAGTTGGTGTAGCAGTTAAGAATGAGTTTGAGCTATTTGCATATGTGACACCAGAATCTGCTCTTGGGTCATCAATAACAATATAGTAAGGTAAATTATTAGTAAGTTTGTTTGTATTTGCTCCACTAAGATTTGTTGTGACATCATCAAACAGCTTTAAGAATGCTGAGGCTGAAGATGTTCCAGTGCTATTTGCTAGGTTGCTAGTTATAAATCTTTCACCATTCACAATAGAATGTTGTAGGAATAGTTTCTGGTACCAGATATCATCTGTAATTAGTTTAAATGCAGGTGGTACTATAAATCCTGCTTTTGCTGGCATTTGCTGTGCATTTACTAAGCCACCACGAGTTGATGAGAATGCTGGCATTACCATTTCTGCATTTGCAATAGAAGGGCTGGCATTCCATTTACCAGGAATCAATACTCTTGGAAATGGGAATGAAGCTGATGCGTCCATATGTAAGACAAGGTTGTTTTCTCCAATATCAAATCCTGGACTCTCTCCTTGTGCAGATGCTGTCATTGCATTTGCTGTCTGGTTTACATTTTTAATAGCAGCAAAGTTAGGCTGTTGGAATAATCCAGTTCCTGTTGCAGGTCTAATTGGTACAAATACATTAGGCAAGAAAGCAGATGCAGTCATTGCTGGCTCAGCAATAGTTGGACCAAATCCAGCTGCCACAGCTGGCATAGGAAGTGATGCACTTGCTGTCCAATCCATTTCCCAATCCACAGACTGATAAATTTCTAGTGCTTCTTGTGCAGTAAATGCTGTATTAAATACAGCTACTTCATCAATAGTTAAGTTTCTAGTTGCAGCGGCTGGAGCAGTAGCTGGAACTCCACCAATTGCAAAGGCTCCTGAATCTGTAAATGTATGTGTGGCAGATGTATTAATTGCTGCTTGTACGCCATCTACATAAAGAATTAAATCTGATCCATTTTTAACACCAACGAACATGTGATAAGCATTATCTGCATAATTTGTAGTTGATGTTGCATCTTCAGTTGTTGTACCATTTGAAGATCTTAAACGCATTGTTCCATTTGCTTGCTGTTGTAAAAACATACCAGTGCCTGATGTTCCACCAAATGCTGCAGTTCCAGCTACTCCATTAATGCCAGCAGATGCAAACTTAGCGTACACAACTAATGTTTGCTTATTATCTGTACTAAATGTTCCAGATGTTGCACTCCAACCACCAACAAATTGTGTATCTCTATTTGTAATATTATATGATTTGTATACAGGACTTGAAATATTTTGAGTAGCGTTAGTGCCTTGCTGAGTTAAAGCCAAAGTAGATGAACCAGTATTTAAAGGAGCTCCTGTTGCTTCATCCATTTTAAAGTAGAATTTAGGTGACTTAGCTTCTACATAATTATTAAATGAGTCATTTCTTGAGAATGCAGGATCTGGCATTGCCGCTGAAGCCTGTAAAATTGGTGTACCGTATGCGTAGATATTAGCAATTTCAGTAGATGTAATGTTTGCTGATGTTCCAATGTAGAACTGTGAAATATACATCTGTTCTGTAGGACCATCTCCTCCACCAGAAAATTGATTAGCAACAAGTCCTGACATTGAATGGTTCATAGTTACAGTACCAGCAGATACATTGTCTACCCACATTTGTATTGTTGTTCCAGACATACGAACTGCTACATAATGGTATTTACCATCAGAAATATCTGTTGCACTTGTAATTGTATGGTCTTGGTTATTAAAACGAGCATTAGTTTTAATATAACCAGCGTCTGTCCATTCTATAAGTAAATACTCTGTGCCATTTGAATTATAAGACATAAATATATTTGCATACTCATTAGTTGTTTTCTTTACCCAAAAGCCTAATGAAAAATTACCATCTGTAAATTCTGTTGTTGTTGATGCTGAACTGAATGAATAAACAAGATCATTTGAACCAAGGATTCTTAAAGCACCGCTTCCTTGAATTCCTTCTGTAATATCATTTTTAGCGCTTCCAGTGTAAAGGTAGGCAGTATTGCCACCAGTTCCATAGTTTGTAATACTTTTTTTCGAATCAAATTTAAACCATTGTTCTAGAGTCAAAGTAGACATGTAGCCATCTAGAAGAGTAAAGTTATCTCTGGTGCTATTGTAATGATCTCCAGATGCAGCAGATGCTGTTAGTGGTGTTGTTGTAACTGTTAAGCCTAATGATAAAGTTGGTTGAACAGCAAGTGCTGATGCTGTAGCTGGTGTTGCAACAACAGTTCTATTTGCAAACTCTGCTACGTGATTTGCTACAAATGTGTCTACTTGTGCATTAGTCATAAACAAGTCTCTATAGAATCCGTAAAAATCAATTGTTGCTTCAGAATATGCAACTCCTGTGTTAGTAGATGTTAAATATGCTCCTAAGCTAACAAGACCTCTGTTAGTTATATTACCTAAATTTGATTGTGATCCTATTAATGTTCCGTCTACATAAAATCTATATCCATTTGTTGCCTGCATGTATGAAATTACTAGATGGTGAAATTTACCATCACAAAGATCAGCAGTTGTATAGATTCTGTGCTGAGAACCTGAGCCAGGACTTACATATGCAAATACTGTTCCATCTGTATTAATGTTTAATTGAATCTCACCTAATGAGTTAAATAAAATTACATCAGTCGTAGGATTTGTATCTCTTTTAAATACTATTTCGTGAATAAAATCATTTATACCAAAGGCTCCGCCCCATTGGTGTAATACGCGGCCATTTGCGCCAAATGTGTATGAGGCATTGCCAGTAAGAGAATTAGCGTTTTGTGTTACAGTTCCGAATTGGCTAGAAGAAACAGTTACACCAGCTTTACTTACTTTTTCTGTTGATGAGCTGTCTAAGTTTGTGGCAAAGTAAAAGTTTGGTTCTGCTTGGGCTACTGTATATAATGACATAAAAATAGGCTGCTGGCGTTATGCCGCAGCCCGTACTCCAATTCGGTTAAATTCTGGGTTTATTGCTGAAATGCTGTGTCCGCCTATAGAAATAATTGGAGCAAAGGAGAGGTTGGAGACTACTGGAGTAAATATATCACCAGAAAGAGACTCTACAGTAATTTGGACTACGACTAATACGCAACTTGCGTTTAATGCGCCAACCTCTACCTTTGCATCCATGCGTAATTACCTTACGCTACAGTGATTCGAACTATACCAGTTGAATCCCATGTGATTGTGAAGTTACCATTGGTTGATGACTGGTCTGAACCGAAGTCAACATATCCAATGAGAGCTGATGTGCTTGCTGTGCCTGTTGCATCATATACAACTGCGTAGCGAGCTGTGATAGTTGATGAAGCCCATGTAACATCTGCAGCGTCAAGAACGATTACGTTTGTGCCTGAATCGTATGTTGCTGTCTTTGATGCTAATGTATTTCCACCAGCTGTGTAGCCTGTACCTGATACTTCGTATGTAGAAACATCGTTGAAGTAGTCATGTGTATCTTGGCTAGGTGTGTAAGATGAAGTAAGTAGAGCGACCTTGATTGTATCTGAGTCGAAGTCTACTTCCTTATTGAGTGCCTTTAGAAGGAAGTTTCCGTATAGTAATGATGGCATCTGCTATTCCCCCTTATGGTGCAGCGGTAATCTCAACAACTGCGAATGCTTCAGCTGCAGCAACTGCAAAGCCTCTGCGAACACGAGTCTTAAGAAGAACGCCGTCCTTTGAAAAGTCTGCATCACGAGATACAGCTGATTCAATTGTGCTACGAACACCATTGATCATCATGTTGCGGTTACCTACGATAAGTAGTGGGTTACCTGTTGGAGCTGCTGACGCTGCTGCTGATGTAGCTGCACCGTATGAAACTACCATTGGGTATCCAAATAATGATCCTGGACGAGCTCCAAGTGGATCTGGAAGAACTAGGTTTCCACCTGTTGTTTCCATGTTACGAATGCTTGAAAGCATCTTTGGGTGAACGATGAATACTGTGTTAGCAGCATCAAAGTACTTGCTCTGCTCAGCTAATCCAAGAGCATCTGAGATGTCCTTGAATGTTAGAGCTCCAGCTGTCTGGATGCGGTTTGAAGCTGTGTTGTACTGTGAAACAGCACGGTAAACAGATTCGAATGGCTGTCCGTCATCTCCGTCTGCTGCGGCTGTTACACCTAAGCATGCGTTATCAAACTTACGAGCCCAGAGTGATGCCCACTCTCTCTTGTATGTGTTCAAAGTATCTACCAATGAATCATTGATATCTTCCTCTGAGATATTAAAAATCTGTGCGTACTTGCGAGCTGTTAGAACAATCTCATCCAGAGTTGTATCTGAATTAGGAATGTCTACGCCTTCTGCAACTATAACTGGTGCATCTGATACAAAGCGTGGAACGCCTTTTGTACGAGATGACATATTCTCACGACGAGCAAATGCTTCTACTACAGAGTTAGCGATTGTTGCTTGAATAGCAACTGAACCAACTTCCTCTGGAATATAACCATTACCTTCGGTGAGATCTGTGCGACCTGCGGCCATGTTAATCTCCTTTTAGTTAATTTAATTTGGGTTTTTGAATATATAATCGTCCGAATATATTGATCGCAACCCAAATGTCCATTTGGAGCTGCATAAGACAATTATACCGTACTTTTTATATCTTTAATACCATCTTAGCTTGCAAATCTGATGCAGATTGAGGAACTTGCAGTGAAGCAGTTACTCCTGAGTCAGCTTTTCCAGCCACGATGAATTTTGGATCAAATAATTCTGGGAAATCTGTCTTTAGAATTGCAATTTGCTCATCTAATCCAGCAATCTCAAAATCTTCAGTTAAAGATAATGCATCCATCTTAATATACTTATTTAGTCTATCTCCATGGGCAATACCTAATGATGCAAGATGTTTATTTACATGTTCCATCATTAACT
>Ga0208133_1000519_pt1 | contig 15122 bp, 10 predicted proteins | sample ColrivemetaGS535_FD_187595 | JGI IMG/M metagenome (GOLD analysis project Ga0208133, IMG submission 187595) | Estuarine microbial communities from the Columbia River estuary, USA - metaG S.535 (SPAdes) (version 2) | ecosystem: Environmental > Aquatic > Marine > Intertidal zone > Estuary | place... | reverse complement strand
CCTGAAAATGGTTGTATATTTAATTTGCTTTCATAATAAATAGATGATGTTAATTCTGTTCCACCTCTTGGGTCACCCTTACCATTTATAACTATTTTATATTTAACCACATCTCTTTGCTTTTGTTCCTTAACCAAATCCACTCTAATTCTTTCTTTAACTCGTCTACCATTTTTATCAAAATAAGTTCTAATCGCATGTCCGTTTTCTGCATAAATACCAAATCCAATTGTTTCATAATCACTTTGTCCCACTATTGTATTTATATCATATATGTCAATTTCTGTTAATATAGTTGGTAAATCCAAACCAGTATCTATTGTAACATCTTTTTGATATGATTCTGCGTTTATACTTTGTAGTGATGCCGTATAAATTTCTACATCATATTGATAATTTTCTCCAATTATACTATCCAATGATGCCGTATAAATCTCTGCATAATATTGATTATTTTCTCCACTTATATTTTCGGATAAATTTGCATCTAAAATTGTTTCTAATTGTTCGTTTATTCCTGTTAATATTGTCGTATCACTATAATGAATTTCTACCTCTTGTTGATATTCATCTCCGGTTGGTTTTGTTCTTGCAACCTTACTTCTCTCTAAAATATGTGGTTCAATTAATAAACCGGTAGTAGCTTTAACTCTTGCAGGTAACATTTTCTTAATATCTTCAAACATAGATTTCTCATATAGTTTGATTAAGTTAATGTATGCGTAAATATCTCTATTGTCAAATCTTTTAAAATAATAATTTCTTAAATTATCTAATGATTTGTAATTTGGTTTATAATCGTCCGATGGGTCACCAATATAGTTATCCAAATTGATTCCACCAAATGATTTAGCAATATCAATGTTTAATTCTTTTGTTGGTGAGAAAAATAATCCCACTCTATTAGAATCTACCGGTGATTGGTCGAATGCTTTTTTAGTAACTCTACTCTTTATAGATAAATCAATACCAACACTAATATCATTATCATAATAATCTGTTTGTGTTTCAAATCTAACTTTGTTTGTAGAATATCGTGTAGAACCCATATCTGGTATTTCTAAAACAACACTTCTATCTATTGCTTCAAATTGATATGGATATGTTGTTATTGAATTTGGAAAATATGCCGATGCTGATAATAGTGCCGATGGGTTTTCTGATAAAATCACATTAGTACCAATAGAACCCGTTTCTTCTAATATATTTCTTGTTATTTGTAAAGAACTAGATGGATTTAATTGTATTAATGGATAATATATGTTAGTATCAACATTTATTAAAGATTGTGATACTGCTAAATTTTTAGGATATTCAAAATCTAAACGGAAATATAAATCAGCAGTAGATGATGAAATACTATTACCATTTATCATTTCAGGAAAAGAAACGTGTTCGTAAAATCTTTCAGTATCTAATACCTCCGACCATAAACGAAACTCATCTACACTACCACTATAATATCCACCCAATTTTATTTTAGAACCCGTATTCCAACTACTCGATACCGATGCGGTTATAGATTGTTCAAATATAGTTCTTTCTTTGTTTGCCTGTCTTACATCTAATTTTAATCCAGTTGAACCACTACTTACCGATAAACCAAAAAATCTATCATTAAATATTGGTAATAAAGATGATGATATTGAACTACTTACTGAACTACTATAATTGAATATTACTTTACCATACTGACTATCTGCCGAACCACTTAACATTACATTCCATCCACTTCCAGATATTATAGTTGAACCAGAAATATGTGTTGGATTTAAAAATAATTCAATTGTATTTGGTTTTCTACTTTTATCCGTAGTTTTCCAATCCATTTCTAAATAAGAACCACTTATCATTTTTAATGCAGTAGTTACATTATCGTATACTAATTTACTTTTAGATATTTCGGTTACTTCTGGCCCACCAAACTCAAAAATTGAAAGATTGGATGATGGAATACCATAACAACTCATTAAAGCGTAAATACCTCGTCTTGTTCCTTTATGTTTTAATAAATAAGGTAAGTTGTTTACAATTCTTCTCCAAACCTCATATGTTCTTTGTTTTGCCGGATTTTCGTTTTTAGTTCCACCATTAGAATCCAATCCCAATGCATAATCCCACAATTTGGAATCAGCTGACAGGTTCTTAGCATCCCAATTAAATGACTTTAATACATCAAATAGTAATTTATCAGAAATACCATCTTTTGCTTTATAACCTAAGTTTCTGGTTTTTTCAATTGATTTAGTATGAAAATATATGTTGTCAAAATGTTGACCTATCATAGTAAAGAAAAGAATTAAACTATCATTTTCCGTATTATTTATTATATATTGTGGAATATTATTTAATACATAGTTTGTATTCTCAATATCATAATCTTCTGCCAATGTAACAATATTACTATACCAACTTTGAACATTTACATTTGTACTGATTAATCTATTTGAAATATTATACGGCCAAGTTATAGAACCACTATTATTTGTTGTATATGAAGATGATGTATATAAGAATTTTTCAAAACCATCAAATCCTTGTAATAATTGGTCTTTTTTAATTTGTTGTCTTTGTCTTTCTTGTAAAGATGAAACCGACGCTGTGACTGAACCGGAACCTGATGCTATTTGTGTAACTGAACCTGAATAATATAAAGATGCTGATATTAATTCTTCATACTTTTCTATTAATTGTACTTTATATATAAAGTTATCAACTCTTTCCTTTGCAGAACTGAAATGTACAAAATTATCCCACACATAATCTGTTGAACCACTAATATAGTATTCAATATTTAAACCATCGGTATTGACTAAAGATGAACTTAAATATGATGAAATTAATTGAGTAGAACTTGAAGTAGACCCACTTAATATTAAACTATCTAATGATTCAAAATTTGTAGATTGTCCTTTTACAAAATCAACTTCAATATTAAAATTAGGCCCCTTAATTGGAGGACACTTTATATCATCTTGTTCATTTAATACAATCGTTTCAATTAATGGATTTGACATTAATTTTGTAATCCAAAATGTTGAATTGCTTGAAATGTTTGCAGGTAGTGGATTATATAGTTTTAATATTATAGATTCAACTTCATCCGTTGGTTTTACAATTTCATTTCCTAATTCATCTATTGATTTTTTAGATAATGTCCAATTATCCGATTCCCAGGACGAAATTATTATTTGTTCATCGTTCCCAAAATTCGCGAGATGTGTTAAATATTTACTCTCCCTTTCAGGCTCTAAAAATTCTAATTTTTCAACAAATGCATCATAAATTGATTTTTTAATAATATCCTCATCTATTTGCAATACTGGATATATTAATGATGTTTTTATTTCGTATTCATTACCAACCAATTCTTTAACACCACTTCTATTATATGGTTTTAATATTAATGTTATATTATCACTACCATTCCATTGAGAAAATCTACCAGACAAATCTTTTAAATTTATTTTAAAAGAACCATTTGGTGTTAAGTTTTGAAATAAACCTACTTTTGTCTTATCTTTTAAAAGTAAAAAAACATCAATTGAACTAGCTGCAAAGGATGAATATTTTATATTATACTCAATATTTAAATCAGAATATGCCGGAACATCAATTTTATCTATATATTCAATTTCAGTAATAGATGGAAAATCATTTACTGAAATAAAATTTAAAATAACTTCTGTCTTTTCCCCTGTTCCGTATAAATCACTACTTGGTACTACTATTATTTTTTTATTACCATATATACCATCAAAATCATTTTTGAAAGATAATGAAATAAATTCATTGGGGGACTTTACTCTAATTTTTTTATCAGCTGCAATATAAAAATCTATAAAATCACAATCACTTGTAGTAAATTTAATATTAATAATACCATCAGCATCAGAATCTTTTATTTGCCTACTATAAACGGATGTTGTTAATACTAATGTTGGTTTTGGTACATTTATTACTTTAGTTATTTTGATTGAAACTGCAATACCACCTGTAAGTAGTTCTGATGCTTGTACTCCTATAAAATTATCTCCAATTTTCCATTTTGTGTAATCTGTTGGGTATTTCTCCGCGACTTGTTTATTTGCATAATATATTTTAGATATACTATAATTTGCCGGAAGTGTACTTTTTAAATAAAGATTTAAATTACCATTTACTAGTACCGATTTTAGTGCTTGTAGGTTGTCTGTATTAAAATCTGAAAGTAATAAATCTCCTTCATTACGGGTATCCCCTTGTGAAATTATTTCATATTTTAATTTTATAAAATCACCTATTTCATTTTCTAAATTTGAACTTAATGCTATTTCATAATTTATAAATGGGTCAGATATAATATTAATATCTGGGGTAGGATTTTCCGGTGTTGGTTGAATTACATCAACAATAGGTACTTCGAATCCAGGTGTATAAATTAAATCATCTATTGGTGGATTTATTGGAGCACTATAATATGTACCACCACTCCCACCACCTAAATATGTATCATTATTATTTAAGAAACTTAAATTGGTTTGGTCTTCGTTAGTGTCCGGGCCTATTGGCCCTTCGATATCCACATCTCTTTTATATTGTCTATTATATCTTATTGACATCTATTATTTTTTATAAATATTTTTATTTTTGATTATCCATTCTATAATCACCATCTTCACCACTGCGGCCACCACCACCTGTTCCACCTCCACCGCCACCCGTTCCACCATCGGTATCAGGAATTACATATCCACATGTTGAAGAATTTGTTTCAATCAATTCATTATATGTTCCACCATTACCATTGGCATATACACCATATTGGTCATATCCTTTACACATTGTTGAAAGTAATGTACCAGCAACAGTATAAGATGGTTCTGTAAATACAGGATTTACATCATTAAAAACAGTAATATTTCCATCTGGAGAATATACATTTCTTTTAGTTTCTGTAAATGTATTAAATGAATCTAAATTATTTTTTATTTGTTTTTGTAACTCAGTTATTGCAAATTCTTTTGATAAACCCATTAAACCCAATTCTCTTCTTTTTAATCCCTTTAAATTAATATCGATACATTTATATAAAATAGTTTGAGTTTCGGATAATATAATATTAAAATCGTAAATATTATAATCTTCAAATCTAATTTCGGATTGTTTTCCAAAAGTAGATTGTGTTATATCATATTGTTTATTATTTAAATAATAATTCATAGATATTTTAAAATCTGTAAAGATTTTTGTTCTTATAGTTGTAAAATTTTTTAATCCAAAATCTTTTTTAAGTATAATAAAAAAATCTTTACCATATTTTGTTTCTAATGCTGAATCAATTTTTTCTAAAAATGTTTCTTCAAATGAATTTATTGAATTTAATAAAGAATTTTTATAATATTTAAACTCTTTATTCAAACTTTGTAAATTTTTAAATTCATTTTTTGTTTTATTATTAATATTTTCAAATTTAGTTTTTAATGGTAAAATACGAATTTCTTCTCTTGATGGAGATATTTCTTGAATCCAAACTCTTTCTAATTCATTTTCACTTCCAACTTTATATCTAACAAAATTTATATTAACTTTTAAAATTCCATTATTATAACCTATATCGTTTATTAATTTTTCAATATCAATAGCTAATTCTTTTAATCCTGATGGATTAGTTATTTGATACATATAATTTTTAATGTTATCTTTTTTTATATAAGCAACATTGTTACCTGATATTTGTGGTAATAAATTGTTATTTATATCGTAAATAGATACTTCCATAATATCGTATTTACAATCACCAAAATCAGTAGATTGAATTTCATTTTTAGAAATAATAAATAAATCATCCATTTGAAGAAATTGTCCTTCGTTTTCAGTTTTATTATCTATTCCTTCAATGTTTGTATATTTTTTAATTGCCATTATTTATTAATACGATTTTGGATGTGCTATTTTCACATTAGTTTTAAATTGTTTAGTTTCTGATGTTCCATCTTTTCTATCTACTTTAATAGAAATATTTCCTATATGATTTATTGTATTATCTCTGTTACCATATGATGTGTTGGCCGGTGTTGCTGTAAATGATATTTCTTCTTTTGAACCAGGAGTTATACTAAATGTAGATTTTGGTATACTAAACCATTTTTGGTTTGGTGCGAAAGTGGCCGATATGGTGATGGTTACTGGTTCTAAATCGTTATTTATAATTTTAAGATTTTGGCCGAATATCCACTCATGTGCACCATCTCTTGCATTTTTAATTTTATAGGACATAGTCGGGTCTACTGATGTTCCCTTTGGTGTAAAATCTACACTAACTATTTTATTTATAGTGTCTCCACCTTGACCTTTTGTTTCTTGTTCAATTTCTTTTTGTTGTCTTACTGCACCTAATTGGGCTTGTAAACCTTCAATGATTGAGTTTAATGAATTTATTTGTTGAATCAATGCTTCAATTTGTGCTTTAAACCCTGCATTTTGAGATTGTAATGATGCTCTTAAAATACTCTCGTCTACCGATTTTTGTAATGATGTTGATATCTGCCCAGTAAAATCATTAATCGTACCAGTCAATGTATCTATTTGATTTGCCAATACATCGTTTGTTTGCTCAATACTTAATCTATTATTTATTTCAGTTTGAACTTGTGATTGTAAGGTTATTATTTGTGAATTTAAGTCATCAATTATTAATGTCAATCTTTGAACTTGTTTTCTTAAATCTTCAACCAAATTAACCTGTTCGGTGTATAGTGGTCTTGGAACTAAATCTAAATTCGGTGTAGGTATATTTGGTTTTAATTCGATAACCGCTACATCAATTGCTTTAATAAGTTCGACCTCATCGTATTTGGGTTTACTTAAATTTTTGAATACTAATGATGATGCAGGATTTAAATTTTCGACAAAGGTTACACCATATTCATTTTTTGTAATAGCAGACGAGCCTGATACCATTAATATTGATTCTATGGTTTCTTTTCTAATATCATTTAGTTTTTCAGATATTGCTTCTAAAGATGTTAATGCCATTATTCTATTATTTTAAATGTCAATTTATCATCTATTATGTCCGTTATCCCACTTTGTAGAATTTTAATCTTTAATCTATAAACTCTATCTGCAGCATATGTTGATGTATCTAAATTGAAATAATTGGATGTACTATCACAACTTAATTTAGAATAATCACCAAATGGAACTATTATTTCGTTTGTTATATAATCTTCAATTTGATAATATGTTGAACCTGATGGTAGGTATTTTGCTTGGTCATATCCAAATGTTGTTCCAAATGTTTTATATGGAAACATATCTCTACCTTTGACTCTTATTTTAATTTTGGTATCTTTACTATATTCATTTTTTAAATTCGTAACTACAACCTTATAGTCATCACTTGCCGAACCCGTTACAGGTGTTAAACTTCCTGTTGTAAATAAACTATCATCCCAAACCAATTCTAATTTAGGTTCGTATATTGTATTTGTTTCCTTTGAAAAGAATTTTAATAAACCATAATCCAAATCATCGTTTTCTACATCAATACTGTGCCTAACTATAAATCCATTATTTTTTAAAGAACCAGTAACCCATTGATGCATTATGTTGGTCACATTTATTCTAACATCATCTGGTTCATTACTAAACGATTGTGTTGCAGAACCCGTAATAAACCATGTTCCACCTTCCGCGTTTGCCGAACCTGTTGTACCTGCTACAAATACTGCAGTACCTGCCGTTACATTATCCTGCCATGTATTTATTCCATCTCTATATTTCCAACTAATTCCGTCCGATGTTATATTATCAAATTTTGTTCCTGTACCCATTGTCCAACTTTGAGAAACTGCGTTTGCATAAATTGAATACTCCAATGGAATTTCTTGTGAGTTAGCAGAACGTAATACTAAATATGTTTGCCAGCTACCTGTTCCTATTGATGTTATTTCTGACTTAATTGAACCTGTGTCGAATTTAATTAAAGTTCTAGTAATATCTTTTGAAGAACCATAATAAAGTTTACCTACTTCTAATATCTCATCTCTACCTGCGTTTTGTTCAGGTTGTTGTAGATATATACTTGCGTCAAATGATGATGTGAAAAATTTATGCATTATATTGCCCTCCCTTTAATGTCTTTGTTAGGAAATTTTACTTCAAATATACATGGGTCTAAAGAAGGATAGACAATCTTACCTTTAGTTGCTGCATCTATATTATATCTGTTTGGAGAATAGTTTTCATTGTTATCACTTTTACAAATATTGAATATTTTAACCGATGGTACACTCATAACACCTTCTACATTTGCCAATATCAATTCTATTTCTGAAATGTTTATTGGTTTATTAAATGTCCAATTATCTATATTAAAATAATCTTGTAATTCAGTTAAACAACTTGCAATAACTTCTCTTTTATTAAAATTAGAATATACTGATATTTCAAAATCACAACCAATATTAACAATAAATCCATCAATAATATTAATTGCGTCGGTCATCATTCTATATTCATTCAAATAAATTTTAAGATTATCTTTTATTGCTCCATTTAAAAGTGTTAAATGTTTATTTTCATTATAACCCAAAAGATACATATTAATAGCAAATGGATTATTTATTTCTGCTATATTAGTTTTCTTTTGAGTAAGATATTTTACAAGTTCAGTTTGTATTTGTGTATTGGTGGCTGTTTGTAATGATTTTACTAAGTTAGTAAATTCTGCTATATTTTGTGGACTTGCTAAAATAGATGAAGGACTATTAGTATCAATTTCACCATCTGGACTAACATATACTTTTGCAACACTACCATATCGTTCTGGCATTGATAATGCTCTTACGATATAATCTTGTCTTGTTACTGCTCTATTTTGAGAACCAAATGTTGCTAATGCATTTTGTCTAATTTCCTCAATCGTTTCACTACCTCTACCACCTGTTGCTGGTTCTAAATTTTCAACTGCTACTGAATTTTTTATTTCGTTGTATGCACCTACATTTTCTTGACTTAATGATAATAAATCTTCATCAAATTCAATTTTTCTAATTTTTGTTAAATCTCCTGTATTTATATTTGATGTAACTCCACCACCTACTAAATAAGTTACGGTTAATGTTTTATTTATTGGTGCGATACCGAATGTGTTTGTCTTTAAAAAATTAGACGGGTCAATTCCTTGATTTAATCTAGTAATTGAATTTGCTAAACCCAATCCGATATTTTTAGTATTTGGTAACAATTGTTCATCACTCATAGCACTATTACCACTTCCAAATTGTAAATCCATAGTATTATCCGAATTTACTTTAACTGAAAATCTGCGTGGTACTTTTTGTACTTCTAAAATGTATGGAACAAATGAAGATGATTGATATGTATCACTATTTGATTGTATATTCGGTTGTTCTACAAAAATACTTTCTTGTGCTAAATAAGGCACTTCATAATATGTTGTACCATCTTCTGAATCTTTTACACTTGTTATTTGTATAATATTTTTATCATTCAATGTCATACTTGGATAATCACTATCATTGTCAAAAATTAATGATGTACTGGTTTCCCTTGCAGAAATTACTTTGATTTTTTTTGCAACTAAATACTTTGTGGGTTGGCCTTGTGCATCTCTTTCATATACATCCGTTTCCCTATCAGTCGGATTTGCAAAATCTAATGAATCCGTAGTTATGAATGTAATATCAGGGTCTGAAGAGGATTGTACTTCCAATCCAGTTTTTACTTTAAGATAGTAATTTTCATCGGGTGAAAAAGTTGCATCATTTTTAGCTAAAACTAATTGATAAACAGTTAGTGTTGTTACTGCAGGAGTAACTACTTTTGGTTTATATCCTAATGATTGTGCCAATGCTACTACATTTTTACGTTCAGTAGCATGTGATAACATTGATTCTTTTAATTGTGTATCTTGATAAAAAGATAACATATCACCTATCGCTGCTGCTTGTTCTACAAACACCATACCAGGTGATGATTCATTAAAATCGGAATATGTGTTTGGAAAATATGTTTTAGTAAATTCAATAAGATTTTGTTTTAATGTTGCAAAATCTTTACCTACATATGATATTTTTTTATTATCGTTCCCCCAACTTTTATCTAAAGGTTTAAGTGCCATTTCTATTAATTGTTATTTACATTTATTGTTACTGATTCTCCTAAATTTGGATTTGATACTAATGAAAATTTTAATTCTAGGTTTATTCTATTATTATCTATATCATTATTATCATAATCAAATATAATCTCATCTATGCTTAAATATGGTAACCAATTTGATACCGCATCTAATATAGTAGATTCAATTTTACTTTCTATTAATCCACCATCCATTTGTTCAAATAACACCTTATATATATCACAACCGAACGTTGGGTTCATAATTCTCTCACCCTTTCTTGTTAATATTAGATTTTTTAAATTATCTTTAGCTTGGGTTAGTGTTGTATAATTAACGGCAAATATACCACCTCTATCGGAACTTTTATTTATTCCAATACCAAGTATTTTATAATCATTTTCCGTTAAATCGGTAACATTAACTTTACCAAGTTCTATTGCCATTATTTAAATCTTTTTACTAATTCACTATAATCTCTTGTCAATGCTTTTATTGTTGCATCTTGTAAACCATCGCCCGTTGATTCAAATTGTTGTGGAATATTTTGAGGAACATTTGTTTCTCTAAAATCCATCGTATTCCAATCCTCATCCATTTGCATACTTGGTTTAATCCTATCCAATACACTACCTTCACCACCTTGTCCACCTTCTACTCTTTGTGCAGCAGTAAATGGTTGGGTTTGGTTTAACACTTCATTCAACATAGCATTTTTAGTAAATTCTTTTTGTGGTCTTTGTATTTGTTGAATTGTTTGTTGTCTTTTAACCGGTGTAGTAGTAACTTCTGTCATCTCTCTTAATGATGGAGTAGATGTTTTCTTTTGTGAGTTTAATGTAACTACACCAGATTTGATAAGTTTAACAAGTTCTTCTTTTACTTGTAACTTAACTTCGTTTTTTACAACTTCTTTAATTAAAGTTAATAAAATTTCTGATTTCATAATAATTGTTTTGTGTATGTTTAATAATAAATATTTGATTTAATAATTTATCCCACAACTCTGTAACCTGTCCAATTTATAATTGCAGGTGCAGGTGGTGCAGGTGGTGGATATTGTGCTATAACCGACATTGTTCCACTTACTCCCATTAAATGAAACTTTGCAATATTAACAAATGGGTCTAATAATATATTTGTTGGATATGAAAATATAAATGTCGGTGGAATAAACCATATATTTGGAATTTCTGGTATTTTATCTTTAATTAAATCATAAGCCATTGCCAATAATTCTTCTTTTGTAGGTATTTTATCTTTTATCATTTCTTTTAATTCCTTTTTTGTTGGTATTTTTGGGATTGCAATACCTGGTAACTCAAAATCAGGAATCAATCCATCAATCGTATCTTTAACATATTTTTTAATTTCCTCCTTTGTTGGTTTTTTTGGTAAATTGTTTGCAATATTAACGGCGGTTTCTATTGCTGCATATATTGGTGTAAGTATGGTTTCTTCTATTGGTTTTATTATAGTTTCCTCTATAATTTTAGTTGCTTCTTCTATTAATTTATCTGTGGCTTTTTTTATTATTTCACTTCTTTTTGGTAATTCTGGAAATGGAAACTTAATTGCTTTTTTTATTTGACTACCAATACTAGCTTTTTTCTTTTTAGCTTCTTTTAATTTTTGAATAACTTCTTTTCCTTGTTTTATTATTGGATGATTTAATATCTTTGGATTTGTTATTTCTTTTTTTAAAATTTTAATAATTGTATCATAGACATTTATTGTACCGATTTCTTCAATTTCTATTGTCAAAGATTTTATTTCGTCTTCTAATTTTTTTAAAGCTTCTTTTAAAATTTTATGTGCTGCAGCTGATAATCCTAAAGATATTGGGTTTGGGCCAATGTTTTTAATTGTACCTGGTGCAGGTGGGGTGGATGACCAACCCAATGGTTTTAATAAAAAATTTGGTATTGGTGCCATTTCTGCACCCAACCAATATTCATCAAAAGCGGCGGGATATATTTCAGCTAAAAAATTATAATTTTCTCCGCCCAATGCAACTCCCTTTTCAAGAGCTCTTTTTATTGTATTTGCCATACCTGTTACATTTCCATTTATAACAGGAACTCCGTAAATCATATCACCCCCTCTTTTAATACATTTGTCATATTCTTCAGCTATAAAATTGGACACACCATCCATATCGTTAGCATATTGAAATGTAATTAAAGATTTGAGTACATTAATTTTATAAATTGTCCAAGACATTATATTATTTGCTTAAATAGTTTCTTGCAGAAAGTATAACTTTAAGTTTTCCCTTTATTGCTTTAAATGCTGCAGAGTTTACTGGAACTCCTGAAGGCCCTACTCCTGTTGGGATTTGAATTTTTGTACACTCATCTAAAATATCTTCAAGTATTTTTATAAGTTCACCTCCCATCACCATTTTTTGAAAATCTTCTCCTGCCTGGCTTTTGGTTGGTTTTACTCCACCTAACCAAATAGTTCCTGTACCCTCTGTACCAAATACAATATTTCTATTTGTTTGTAAAACTATATTATTATTACTATGTATATGTGTGTCTCCAATGGAATCAACTGTAAATCTACCATCGGTTATAATTCCAGTATTTCCTTTTCCAAATATAATAAATTCACTGGCTTTTGCTGATAAAATAATTCTATCCGAATTTACAAAAAATTGATTACCTTTTAAATCTTTTGAATTTGGATATCCTGTAAATGCAACTTTCTGTTTTTTAATTGTTTCTTTAAATGGAATTTTAACTTTTCCAGAAGTAATATAAACAGATGTTCCATCCAAATCAATATTTTCTTCAACCAATGTTCCAATTTTTTCATTATCTAATGTTGGATTTTGTTTATTACGAATGAATATTCCTGGAGATGGTGTTCCACCTTTCCACATACCATCATCACCAATAGTAGAATCTTCTGTTAGAAAGAATTCCGAAAATCTTATAGTATTTCCAACTCTACCACTAATGATAGTATCACCATTTCTGGGTTGTAAAAATTTAATTTTTTCATTTACATTATATCCACCTCTTTTTTCTTGATTTTGTGTAGATATGTTACTTGTAATCGAACCACCAGTTTGTACTGTAACTCTTGCATCAGCTCCATTTTGATTATCATTTATTTTTGCATTAGATACCGCTTCACTTGTGGTAGTTATAGCTTGTTTTTCTCTATAACTTGGATATGGTGAATTTGAATATGGTAAATAATATGCCTCTCCTTCAATTTTAATAATAATAACAGTTTCACCCATAATTGGAAACGTAAAATTATTTTTATCAAATGGAAATGCAATATTTTCCCTATGAATTGCATTTTGGTATGCATATTCAATTGCACCATATAATCTACCACTATCTTCTTTTGTAAAATCTTTATTACCATTATATATTGCAGTGCCACCCATTTCTCTTTTATAGGGACTTGCATTAGTTGGATATACTTTTGTTATAGTTGTTAAAAACGATTCCATTATAATTTTGTTTTAATTTCTTCAATTTCTATTTCCAAATCACCCATTTTTTCTTTTGTCTTTTCTTCTACTGCATTAATAGTATCTTCCATATCTTGTAGTAATTGTGTTTTTTCATGTTCACTTAACCAACCATCTTCTCCGATACCTTTAGCTTCTGCAGATGCAAGTCTTTGACCTATTGTTGCAAGTTTAATTAAGTGGTCATCGTTTTTAACCGACACCTCAATTAAATCTTTTATAATAGGTGCAATCACAGTTGCTTCTCCTACATTACGAATAAGTTTTCTTAACGATTCAATCAACTCAGAAATGTTTTTCTTTTTGTTTTGTTGATTTTCGTATATATCTTTAAATAATGATGATAAATTTTTACCATCAAATAATTGAAATTCTGTTGCCATATTAAATTATGTTGTTTCCTACTATATAATTATAAAGTTCTTCACTTATTAGATTATATCCTATTTCGTTTGGGTGTTGTGTGGGGTTTTTATTGATTGTTTCATTTGATTCAAAACAATTTGTATTGGTTTTTATTAAAAAATCTCTAATGGTTTTTGAATCAAATTTCCAATAATTTTTTTTATTTATTAAATGTGTAATATCATCTTGTTTATTTGGAGAATCTACCATTTTATCAAATGCATCTATCATAAGATATTTTATACCATAAAATTCAAATAACTTTTGTAAAAATATAATATAGTTTTGATTGACAATATTATAATAATTTTGATTAAAAAGATTATCTAAAAAAAATGATTTATATTCTCTTAAAAAGGAATCGTATTTTTCATTATCACTTTTATATGAATTTATAAACTTATTAGGAAGATTTATTAAATGTTTTACCGACCAACTTATCCATTGATTTTTTGGTAAAAAGGGTGTATAGTCTCTTAATGATGAACTCCACATAACAATTACAAAATCATCAATTTTTATTATATCATTTGTAATATCATCTATTATTGAATTAAAAATAACAGAATTGGGGTTACTTATTTTTCCATTATTTATAAATTGAATATCTAGTTTATTAGCTAAGGGTTTTACCCAGGATTTGTTTTTTCGTAAAGTATTTAATTCAGAATTTTTATAATTTGATGATGTGTGTAAATTTGATACATCTTTTAATTCTAATTTTTTTTCTATATCTAAATTAAAACCTTGACCTTCTGTCCAACTATCACCATATGCATGAAGTATCATTACTTACTAATTAAAAATTTACCTAATACTAAATAATCCATATCGCAATTATGAAATGTCCAAATTGCTTTTTGTGGGTCATTTGTCATTGTGTGGTCTTTTAAGTTAAACGATGTATTCAATAAAATAGGTGTTCCTGTTAGTTTTTCGAACTCCTTTAATAATTCATAGTAAAGTGGGTTATCTTCTCTTTTAAGTGTCTGTATCCTTGCAGAATTGTCAACATGGGTTACTGACGGAATGTTTACTCCTTTTTTAACTTTGACAACCTGATTCATATATGGAACATCCTCCTCTGATAGAAAA
>Ga0208133_1000518_pt1 | contig 15166 bp, 9 predicted proteins | sample ColrivemetaGS535_FD_187595 | JGI IMG/M metagenome (GOLD analysis project Ga0208133, IMG submission 187595) | Estuarine microbial communities from the Columbia River estuary, USA - metaG S.535 (SPAdes) (version 2) | ecosystem: Environmental > Aquatic > Marine > Intertidal zone > Estuary | place... | reverse complement strand
ACTTAAAATTATATTACAAAATCATAGAAAAAAAGTTGTAATGTTTGATACCGATGAAATGTTGTGTAAAGAAGTTGCAAGATTAATTAATGATGGTAATATTATAGGTTGGTTTCAAGGTAGAACTGAATTTGGTGCAAGAGCATTGGGTAATCGTTCTATATTGGGTAATCCACATTTGTCCGATATTAGAGATAGAATTAATAAGGTTGTCAAAAAAAGAGAGATGTTTAGACCATTTGCCCCATCGGTTACAATTGAAGATTATCAAAAGTATTTTCTATCAGAGGAGGATGTTCCATATATGAATCAGGTTGTCAAAGTTAAAAAGGATATAAACATTCCGTCAGTAACTCATGTTGACAATTCGGCAAGGATACAGACACTTAAAAGAGAAGATAACCCACTTTACTATGACTTATTAAAGGAGTTCGAAAAACTAACAGGAACACCCATTCTATTGAATACATCGTTTAACTTAAAAGACCACACAATGACAAATGACCCTCAAAAAGCAATTTGGACATTTCATAATTGTGATATGGATTATTTGGTTTTGGGTAAGTTTTTAATAAGTAAATAATTATTAGTACATAAACATATAAAATGGCAAACGAATTTCAATTATTTGATGGTAAGAATTTATCATCATTATTTAAAGATATATACGAAAATCAACAAAACAAAAAGAAAAACATTTCTGAGTTGATTGAATCATTGAGAAAACTCATCCGTAACGTAGGAGAAGCAACTGTTATTGCACCCATCATAAAAGATTTGATTGAAGTATCGGTTAAGAACGATGACCATTTAATTAAACTTGCAACAATAGGTCAAAGACTTGCAGCAGCAGAAGCAAAGGGCATTGGAGAAGATGGTTGGTTAAGTGAAAGTGAAAAAGAACAATTACTTGCGGATATGGAAGATACAATAAACGCAGTAGAAGAAAAAACTAAAGAAAAAATGGTTGATTTGGAAATTGAAATTGAAGAAATTAAAACCAAATTATAATGGCATATAATCCAACCAATACTATAAAATCAGAAGTAAATGAATCAGAAAGACAACAATCAAAACCTGTAAAGGCTTTTTTGGCTTCCGTTGATAAAGTATTAAAATCTGCTGATGATTTTTTAAAACTTGAAAAGGAAGATGATAAAGTATTAATATATAATGACAACAAAAAATTTACAGATAAAGATGCAAGATTTTATGGTGCAATAACGTTTTTATCGGAGGATACAATTAAAGAAAAAGCTTACGCATATCCGTTTGATAAAAATAATTTTACATTTCCAATATCAGGAGAGAGTGTAATAATATTAGAAATAAACGATAAAGAACATTTTTATTTACCATATACAATTACTCAATATCCAAATTATAGAGAAGATTATAAAACATCAAAGGCGGGTTCTCAAAAAGAATTAAGTGAAGAAGGTAAGGGTGGTTCCTCAAAAGATTATAATCAAACTAAGGAAACAGGAATACCAAATAAAAAACCTTCCGAATCAAAATCAAAACAATCAAAATATAATAAGGTAGAAACTATTAAATTTTTAAAACCAAAAGAAGGTGATACTATATTGAGTGGTAGAGTTGGTAATACTATTAGATTCTCAGAATTTTTTTTAACCGAAGATGATAAGACATCATCACCTGGAATATTCATTCGTAATAAACAAAACCCAGAATTTGATTCAAAGCCTATTGGTGAGTTGGTAGAAGAGGATATAAATAAAGATGGTACATCCGTTTATATTACATCTGGTAAAATAAAGATTCCATTCAAAGAAACAATAGGAGTTGCAAAAGAAGCATTTGCAGGGTACCCGTCATCAGGTGATTTAAAAGGTAATCAATTATTCATAAATTCTGATAGAATTATATTATCGGCAAAAGCAAGTCAATTTATTATATTTGGTAAAGGGAGTACAGGAATATTAACTGATGGTAAATTTTCAGTAGATGCGGGTGCAGAAGTTCATACTATATCGGTAGGTGGTATGACAACAATTGAATCAAAAGGAAATGACATATATCTTAATTCAAATGGTTCCAATGTATATGTTGGTGATAAGGGAGGTGCTGGTGGTGCAGGAGCAGGAGTACAACCAATTACATTGGGTGGAGATATGCAAGATATAATGGAACAATTAATAGACGCAATATTACAACAAAGTTATAAAACACCATCTGGTGAATCAAAAGTTGGGCCAGAAAATGCAGCCGATTTTTCATCAATAAAGGGTTCATTGAGTAGATTAAAATCAACTAAAAACTTTGTAGGTAAATAATGAGTTGGTCAATATTTTATTTAGAAATGCAAGCTCATATGGTAAGACAGACCATTAGACACAACATACCTCCTGCAAGTGGTGCAAGGGGTTTGATAAAATTTGCGGTAAATAAAAAATTTGAACAAATAATAGATTTAAAAGCTTTTGCAGATGCATTTTGTGATGCCTACGATAAAACTGTAAAAACAGGTAAAACTTTAATAGGTGGAGTTCCTGTTGCGAGTGGAAATAAGAAAATTATGAAAGTAGTTCTTATTGCAAAAATGATGCAAGCCAAAAACTCTGGTAAAAAATTAGATAAAACATTATTAGACTTATGTGGTACTGCAGTTGTAGCCTATTGGGCATTTGCCGGATTAGCAAAATCACCGGTTCCTACAATTCCATGTATAGGTTCTTTAAAAAATATAACAACAACACAAGCATATGTTTTGTTTCCAGGAAAATGGACATCTATTATAGTTGGGCCACAGGGTTCTTTTGACCCCTTTTTATTATCATTTATTGCATCCGCTATGTTACATTCTATAACTTTGGGTGGTATATTTATATGTAATTGCCAATACCCACCACCCGCTCCACCGGCACCGGGTGTTTTACCATGGGTTGGTTATTTTGTCCCACCACCTGGAACAGGAGGAAGTGGATTGAGTGTTAAAGCTTTAATAAAGTCATCCATTAATACTAAAGTACAAGAAGTTAAAGCCAATCTAAATTTTTATAAAGGATTAAAAGATGTAGCTATGAAAAATGGATTATTATTGTTAGGAAGTGCAGCGGGTATTGCTGGATTATTAATTACTAATAAACTAATAAAAGGAAGTAAAAAAGAAAAGTTCCAACAACTTTTATCATCACCTCAAGGAAAATTAGAATTAGCAAAACTACAAAAAGAAGGTATATCTCAACAACTTGCAAATGAAATTGGTGCACAGATATCAAAAAGTGGAGTTCCAATATTTGATGATGTTGCAAGTACCATTGATGATTCTCAACTTAAACAATCACCAAAATCACCTGCACAAAAAGTTAAAGATGGTGATATTCAAAAACAAGTAAATAAAATAAACAACACAACAAACCAAGATGTTTCAAATGCTAAAACTTTACAAAAAAATATAGCACAAAGTTTTAAAACACCAAGTTCGGGTGATATTGGTAAAATTATACCAACATCCGTAACACCTGATACATCTGTTTTAATTGAAAGTAGCTTCAATATTGCGTATGATAAAATAAAAAGTTCTACATTATCCAATTTACAAAGAATAAACTTATTAGATGATATTACAAAAACAATGTCAAATGGTGTACCTATTGAAAATATAGATGAACTTATTATGCAAAAACAAAACAATAAAACTAAAGGATAAATATTTATTACTAAACATATACAAAACAATTATTATGAAATCAGACATTTTATTAACTTTAATTAAAGAAGTTGTTAAAAACGAAGTTAAGTTACAAGTAAAAGAAGAACTTGTTAAACTTATCAAATCTGGTGCAGTTACATTAAACTCACAAAAGAAACCATCTACTCCATCATTAAGAGAGATGACAGAAGTTACTCCTACACCGGTTAAAAGACAACAACCAATTCAACAAACACAAAGACCACAAAAAGAATTTTCAAAAGACCCAATGATTAATGAGATTCTTAATATGACTCAACCATTTTCATCCGAGCAACGTAAAGAAGGTGCACAGGCGGTTGGAAGTGTATTAGATATGATTAAGCCTGAATTAAGGGTTGATGAAAGTGAATGGGAAACTATGGATTTTAGAGATGTAAATGTACCATCTAACGTTCCAAACTTTGAATCAACAGGTGATGGATTGCAAGATGCTACAATAAAAGCATTAACAAGGGATTATTCAGAATTAGTAAAAAGATTTAAATAATGGCAATAGAATTAGGTAAAGTTAATGTAACCGATTTAGCCGAAAATAATTATAAAGTATTAGGAATTGGAGTAAATACAAGTTCGGATAAGAATGGTATTTTTTCTACCAACTATACTACGTTGTCACAGGCTAAAAGTAATTTAATTAACCTAATTATGACAAGAAAAGGTGAGAGAGTAATGCAACCCGATTTTGGATGTGATATTTGGAAATTAATATTTGAACCAATAATAAGGGATGATATTGATTCTAAAATAGAATTTACAATAAATGAAGCAGTAAAAAGATGGTTACCATATTTAAATATAGACGAAATAATATTTGATTACGATGATGCGTCAATTGATAAACATATAATATCTTTGGATTTAACATTTTCATTAGTATCAAATCCAAATATGAAAGACGCATTAAGTATAGAAATTAAACAATAAATAGATGGCACTGAAACCTTTAGATAAAAGTTGGAAAAATAATAAAAAAGATATCAATTATGTTGGTAAAGATTTTGCTACATTAAAACAAAACCTTATAGATTTTACTAAGACATATTTTCCAAACACATATTCCGACTTTAATGAATCTTCACCCGGTATGGTATTTGTTGAAATGGCATCATATATAGGTGATGTTTTATCATTTTATCAAGATACACAATTAAAAGAATCTTTATTATACCATGCAACTGAAAGGAAAAATGTAATGTCAATTGCACAATCTTTTGGATATAAACCAAAAGTAACTGCACCTGCAGTAACGACTATGACGGTTTATCAATTAGTTCCATCAACTGGTACAGGTGCATCAAATCAACCAGATTCCAGAATGTATTTAAAAATAAAAGAAGGAATGGAGGTTGCAGGAAAAAATGGTGTTATTTTTAGAACAACCGATGGTGTTGATTTTGCAAATGAAGTTGATAGAGAAATTGATGTTTATGAAAGAGATACTAACACCGGAGAACCAAATTTATATTTAATAACAAAGAAAGTAAAAGCAATATCGGCTAGTAAGATTTCTAAAACAATCGGCCCAGTTACTGATATAGAATATCCTACTATAACAATAGATGATTTAAATATTATAGAGATAACATCGGTAGTAGATGATTTAGGAAACAAATATTATGAAGTTCCATATTTGGCACAAGAAAGTATATTTGTTGAAAAGCCAAACACACAGGCTAATTCGGAATTATACACATCATCAAGTATTGTTCCATATGTTCTAGAAGTACAAAAAGTACCAAGAAGATTTTCTACTAAAATAAATTCAGATAATACAATTGATTTACAATTTGGTAGTGGTGATGTATCAATGCCGGATGAACAAATATTACCTAATACAAAAAATGTAGGATTAGGATTAGCTAATTCGGTTAATAGATTAAATCAAGGAATTGACCCATCTAATTTTTTAAAAACAAATACGTTTGGAATATCTCCTATAAATAGAACACTAACTATAACCTATTTGACAGGTGGGGGAATAGATGCAAATGTAAATCAAGGTGAATTAACTATTATAAATAAGATAGAATATGACGAAGATTTATTATCATTAGAAACAAATTTATTACAAACATATCGAGCTGGTAAAGAATCAATTGCTGTTGAGAACTTAGAATCTGCAGTAGGGGGTCGTGGTGCCGAAAGTATTGAGGAGATTAGACAAAATGCATTAGCAACATTCGGTTCTCAAAATAGAGCAGTAACTAAACAAGATTATATTATTCGTGCACTATCAATGCCTGGACGATATGGTAGTATTGCAAAAGTATATGTTTCACAAGATGGTGAGATTGATAACAATTCTCCTGCATCGATATTAGCCAATCCAAATACATTATCTGAATTTACAAATTTAGTAGATTCAATAAAAGGTTTAAACAAATCTGATATTCAAAAGGAATTGACAAAATTTTTATCACAAAAGAAAACTGCAATAAGTGAAATAAACAATCCATTTGCAATCAATATGTATGTATTGGGATATGATGGTAATAAAAAGTTAACAAATTTAAATCAAGCAATTAAACAAAATCTTAAAACATACATAGGTGAATATAGAATTATCACAGATGCTATAAATTTAATTGACGGATTTATTGTAAATATTGGTTTAGATTTTGAAGTAGTTTGTTATTCAAATTATAATAAAAGAGAGGTTCTTGCAAATTGTTTAACAGAGATGCAAGAATATTTTAATATAGATAATTGGACATTTAATAAACCAATTAACATTTCGGAAATAGAATTAATATTAGCAAATGTAGAAGGAGTAATGAGTGTACCATCGGTTAAAATAAATAATTTATGTTCACAAGATGGAACATATGCACCGAATGATTATAATATAGATGAAGCTACTAAGGGTAAAATTATTTATCCTTCATTAGACCCATGTGTATTTGAACTTAAATATCCTAACAAAGACATAAAAGGGAGGGCAATATAATGCATAAATTTTTTACATCGTCATTTGACGCAAGTATATATCTTCAACAACCTGAACAAAATGCGGGTAGGGATGAGATATTAGAAGTGGGTAAACTTTATTATGGTTCTACTATGGATATAGCTAGAACTTTAATTAAATTTAATACAACACAAGTTTCACAATCAATTGTAGAAAATATAGGAACCGGAAGTTATTCTGTTTTCTTAAATCTTAAATCAGCAAACTCTGAAGAAATACCTTTAGAATATACGTTGTATGCAAATGCAATATCTGGAAGTTGGAAAATGGGAACTGGTACTAAATTTGACAACATAACATCGGATGGTGTAAGTTGGTATTATCTCAATGGTTCTTCAAAGTGGCAAGACCTATCAGGTTCTTATCCTGCTCAAACGGATACATCTTCTATATTAAATGGGGGTGGTGGGTTATGGTATAGTGCATCAATGGCATCACAATCGTTCAGTAATGAACCGGATGATATTAGAATGAATGTAACAAATATTGTAAAACTATGGATTAGTGGTTCAAATAGATTAACCAATGATGGTATCATATTACACCACCACACATCGGCATCATTATATACCGATACAACGGACTATGGTGTATTAAAATTCTTTTCAAAAGAAACAAATACAATATATCAACCTAAATTAGAATTAGTTTGGGATGATGCCACATTTTCAACGGGTTCATTATTACCAATTACAGGGTCATCTTCGGCCGATGCATTGGAAAATAGTAAAATCATTGTGACAAATTTACAAAAAGAATATGCTGAAAATATTAAAACAAAGATAAGAGTTAAAGCTAGAGATATGTTTCCAGCTAAATCTTTTGGAACGACCTTTGAATACGACCAATCAAAATATCTACCAACATCTTCTTATTATCAAATTGAAGATTATAGAACAAATGAAATCATTATTCCTTTTGGAGAATATTCAAAATTAAGTTGTGATTCAAAATCAAATTATTTTTACTTAGATACATCAACATATCCAATTGATAGAGTTTATATATTGAAATTAAAAGTAGTAAAAGATGGTATAACAAAAATAATTGATGATAAATTAACTTTTGAAATAGTATAAAATGGCATTCACATCAATAGAAGCAATTGCACAAAAGTTATCAGATGATAGAAAAGAAAGATTAGAATCTATATTAATGGTATCTGGTTCAGAAGCTATTGTTAAAAACGAATATAATATTACAGTTGTTGACGATACAAATGTAGCATCTTCATTATTATTTAAAGAATTAAAAAAAGATAAATACGATGAGGAAGAACTATTAAAAGCAATAGATGTAAATGTTACGGAATTGAAACCAAATATTCCTAAACAAAGAAAAGATTTAGTTCCAAAACCATTATATGACGAAGAAGTTAAAAGAGTAGAAGATTTAAGAAGAGAAGTTGAACGATTAAATTTAATACAAACAGAATTAAGTGCAATAATTAGTGAATTAGAAGCTCAAGTAATAAATTTAACTAATGAACAATTGGTATTAGACCAAACAAATGATGTATTGGTTAATCAATCAAATACATTAGGTGAAACAATAAATGATTTTGCTGCACAGATTCAAACTGCTTTACAAAAGTCAGTTGAAGAATCCATTTTAAGAGCATCCTTACAGGCACAAAATAGTGGATTTAAAGCACAAATTGAAGCATTGATTAAACAGATTGATTCTTTAAATGCAATTATCAAAGGTTTACAATCTCAACTTGGTGCAGTACAAAACCAATCAGCTATTACACAAGGTACACAGGCACAAGCTATGGCGGCAGGTGCGGATGTTGTTAATGAAGTAGTAATTGTTAAAGTAAAAGAGAAAACGGAAGAATCAAAACCTATAATATGGGGTAAAATACGAGCAAATGGTGGAAACAAATTTGTTAATGGAGATTATATTGATTTTACAAATAATGATAAAAAACCTGTTACAATTAATATTTCATTTGTACCAGTTCCACCAAATATGTCAGTATTTAGTGTAGGTGAAAATTCATTTAGTTTAGGTGCAGGTGAACAAAAGCAAGTTAAACTTATTATAAATGAAGGCCCTGCAGGTGGTAGAGATGGTGTTAATAGTAGAAAAAAATGGATTGGTTGGTCAGGAACTGCTGACCATAAGGGGGGTAGTATGAAAATTTCCGTAGTAAGAGATGGTGGAAGTACAAAAGATAAAACATATGAAACGGGATTTACTAAAACACATCCTGATTCGTTTTAATATTTTAATTTATGGCAATTAAGAAATATACAAATTTTGAAGCAGTAAATGCTAAAACCGATAATGAAGGTAAATATCTTCAATTGGATGACCAGTTTATTGTTACAAAAAATGAAATACAAGAAACTGATTTTGGTGAATGTAAATATGATGTTATGGAAGTATCAGTTTATGATATTAATAACAATTTATTACCACACAAAACAGGAAATAATGTTGCCTATATAAAAACAGGTGATATTAAAAATTATTTGTATAATGTTACAAACAAAGGTGGTTTAAAAGAATTAGCAATTGATATTGAAAAATTATTAAATGATTTAGGATTTACAAATGGTATTCTTAAAGTTAATATTAATTTTGTCAGATATAGAGTAGGAACTGAAAACGAATCTACTAAGGTTTGGATTCAACAAATATCACCATCAAGAGAAGAAATTAGAATTCTTCCTTTAAAAACAAAAGACGACAATATAAATAAAATAACAAAAAAAGAATTTAATAATATTAATAATTTAAGTAAAGATTTTAAATATTATAAAAAAAATATATTAGATTCATTAGATGATTTTGAAAGTAAAGCTTTAACCACAATAGATGATGTTATGGTAAATAAGTTTGGAAATGATTTTATTAATATTTTAAGAAAAGATTTTGGTTTAAGAGATTTCAAAGAATTTAGAACTAGAATATTTGTAAATTTTAGAGACAGTATAAAAAATTGGTTAAATAACAAATACTACGATATTAGTGATTCCACATTTGGTAAACCATCAGAAATACGATTTATAGATTGTAACCAATATGATTTTACATCTTTATTAGATGATATGAAAAATATATTAAATAATTGTATATCATTTAATATAAAAACATTAAAAAGAAGGGATGTTCAATATAATGTAGTACCAAAAGAATTTGCTGTTGTTGAATTAAGAAAGGATATTAAAAATGTAATAGATTCATTTATTACATTTGAAGAAAAGAAAAAAACAATTTTTAGGCCGGATAAGTATGAATTTAAACCAATCGTAAGAGGTGTTGACTTAATATTACCACCTCCCCCGGAGTTTACTTCACCGATTGAAATAACATTACCAATAAAAGAAGAACCAATATTAATTAAACCAATACCAGAACCTATTGTTATAGCAGAACCAATTGTTACACCAATAGTTGAACCAATTGTAACTGGCGGTGGAGGAGGTGGAGGCGGAAGCATCTACCGAGAATATGATACATTGGATAGACAGAATTTGGGAGATGGTGGTATGGGTAGAGAAAGAATAGAATTTACATAATATTTATATAAAAATAGTTAATGAAACAATACGACCCAACGGAATATGGTGGAAATCAAGTTGAAAGCCCATTTGATGGAAATGGTATATATAATCCGTTTGTTGGTGAGACACTAAACTCTTCTGGTGGTGGAGTCGGTGGCGGTGGCGGTGGAACATATACACCACCTGTTCCGACCAATCCAACATTTGTACCACCTTCTGCAGTACAAAATGATTTAACCCGTGCACTTAAAATAAAATTAATTAATGCGGATGGAATAACGGGGGAATTTTTTGAAGATAATATTTCAAAAGGAATAACAACATCTACGGAAGTAGTATATTCACCATCTATAACATTTGGTAATAAAAGAGTTTACACAGTTGTATCAGAAGGGTATGTATCTAAAAATTATTATGAATTAGAAATAATTAAAAAATATCAAGACCCAATAATTGTAGCAGAACCAATTACATCATCAATTGATTATCCATGGACATATGATATTAATATAAATGCGGCATCTACCATGTTTAATGGTATGGGTGGAAATACAAATTTAAGTTACAACTATAATCCAAATAATTATAATTTTAAATATGATTATAATAGAATAACAACTACTACACCAATCACCGCAAATGAAGTTTCTTTCACCGAACAATTGGTTGTTAAAAAATATTTATGGAATGGTGATGTATATGTACAAGAGTTAGTAGAACCACAACCTAGTGTCGATGGTGTTGTTTCACTTACATTTGAATTTGAAGTTGTAGCTGCAGTTAAGAAAATTGATATAATAAAACCATCAATACAATATGGAATTTCATTTGGAAGTAATTTTCCAATTGAAGCATCTTCATATTATTTGGAATATCAAATAGTATCTGCGACAAATGATATCATTGATATTGGTGAAATAAGTGTTTCCGATAATGCTGTAAATCGTATTAATTCGGATAAACTTACAAATGGTAAAGTTATTTTTCATGTAAAAAATAGAAATGTTGTTGATTCTTCTCTTATCCAAAGAACACCAATAATAGATGGATTATCGATACCAAAAATATATTGGACACCCGAAAATCTTGTAAAAGATTTTAAAAATATTGATTATTCAATATTAAATGAAACACCTACAAGTTTTGAAATATCTACGCTGGAACTAAAAAATGATATAGTTGTTTTTTTAACATTTGATAAAATACTTAAATATTCAAGTCCAACAATAGATTTATCACAAAATCAATATGATGTTAGAATAAAAGAATCTGATACGGAAGTTGGTTTTACTATATCTTTTGCAACTCAGAATGCAACAAGTGTATTAGTTTATTTATCTCCTGAAAAAACATTAAGAGTTCCGGCACTTCAAAAATTTGTTCAATTATATTTCAAAAAAGATTTTGCAGAGGAGTATGGTTCTAAAAAATTAATATTTGTACCAATAAGTGAAAATTATGGAACAGGTAATAGAGTTGAAGTAATAGTAAATTTTATAGCTGTAAATGATTATCCATCAATTGTAGATATTGAATTTGCAGATGTGATAGATGTACCTGCTTTTTCTGATTTTAATATAGAATATAGTGTAATATACAATACATTTTCTGCTACAAGTGTTGATGTTTATTTAAAATTAAAAGATGGTTCTCGTACTGGTCTATTTCAAAACCAACCAAAAACGGGTCAATTAAAAATAAATTTAAAAACACTCAGAGAAAAATATCCATTGTGGTCTGGTAGTGATAATATTACTTTAATATTAATACCATATAATAGAAATGGTGCAGAAGAGTTAATTGGTAATGAATATGAAGTATCTACTAAATTAATTTTACCTTCTATTCAATTGGATGAGAATATAATAAGTACTGCTTTATTTGATTCTTTTTATGAAAAATTAAAAGTTATTGAGCCGGATAAAGATAGTAAGTATTTATCACATCTTGCAAATTTTGGTAATAATGAACAAATCCTAATTTCTTCTTGGGAAAATGATGATTTTACTTTATCTAAAAAAGGAGAAGATGAATTAGGAAACGTTGTAGTAACGGATAAGGTTGAATCTATAATATTAAAATTATATTCACCATTACCTCCAATAGTTACAGAAAATTCTACTTTTTGGATTACAAAATTAATGAGTAATCCTTTAATAGAAACAGTAATATTAAATGACCAAGCAGATTTAAAATGTCCTCCATTAAAAGGGCCCAATTTTGATATAGAAGTTGATTTTGTTAGTGGTAAATCTACTAATTATGAATCGTTAGATGATTTAATTTTAAGTGGTTCGGCATCTTCTACGGAGTTAATATCTACATATTTAAGTTCATCTTTAATGAATACGGATGAATTGAATATAGAATATGTTAGTGGTTCTGATTATATTTGGAATAATTTTGTCCATTTTAGCTCAGCGGATGAGAGGGTAAATAACTTTGTATATAAAGTTCAATTGATAGAAAAATATGAAGAATTGGTATCGGCATCAGTTGCACAAACACAAAATATATCATCTCTACAAGAAACAGAAAGACAACGAATTAAAAAAGAACAATTGATACAAGGATTTGATGGATTTGAAAAATTCTTATATGCATCATCATCGATGTCGTGGCCATATAATGGAACGGTTAGAAGATTGAGTACATCGAATCAGGCACAAACTTGGTATAATACTATAATAGAATTGGCACAAGATTTTGATAATACAAATCAAAATTATATTAAAAATAATATACCACAATATATTGTAAATGATAATGAAAACGAAAGTTTATTATTATTTTTCTCAATGGTAGGACAACACTTTGATAACATATACTATCATACAAAGTCAATTGAAAATACCAGAAAATTGGGTTACAAATCTGAAAATGGTATTTCGGATAAATTATTATTCGATACATTAAAATCATTTAATTGGGATGCCAAAAACTTAGCAGCAAATGAAACACTTTGGAATTATACATTTGGTTTAGATTCGGATGGCAATACAAAAAATTTAACACCAGCAAAACAAAGAACATATGAAGTGTGGAGAAGGATTGTAAATAACTTACCATATCTTTTAAAACACAAAGGAACTAGGAGAGGTATATATGCTTTATTAAGTTGTTATGGTATTCCTTCATCCAATCTTTCAATTTTAGAATTTGGAGGGCCGGAAGTAACGGAAGTAACTAAGAGTAAATTGGTAATGGATAATGTTACGACTGCTCTTAAAATGAATGCCGGTTCTTCTATGTCAATTGATTGGAAAAATACAGACAAAAATAGAAAACCAAACACAGTCGAATTATTTGTTAAGCCAGCTTATAGTAGTCAATATACATTAATTAGTGGTAGTGGGTGGAATGTACAATTAAGTGGTTCTACGGATAGTGAATATGGTGTTGTATCTTTTACATATGGAACAGGAAATACTATATCTTCAAATAGATTACCAATATTTAATGATAAGTTTTTTGCATTAGCAGTAAGTAGTGGTTCAACCGGAGTTAGATTGGATTTAAGACAAGCTGATAAAGAGAGAACAATATTTGAATCAAGTACAACCGCAACAAATACTACTAATTGGAATACTGGTAATCAAATTAAAATTGGTGGAAACTATTTGGGTAGTATTGATGAATTACGTTTGTGGTCTGAACAATTGGATGTTGCAAGATTCTATGAGCACGCATCTTTCCCTGAAATGATAAATGGTAATCACATTTCATCTTCAACTGATGATTTATATTTCCGTTTAGATTTTGAATATCCTAAAAATTTAGCAACATATACAAAATTAATAAATGTTGATACAAACATTTATTTTAGTGGAAGTTTAACAAGAAATCACTACGAAAGTGGTTCTACTGCAAATTTATATTCAGAAAACCCGACACCACTATATTCAGCATCAGCTGGTGGGTTTGATTCTATCACATCATATCCTTATAACTTTGAAGCTATTGATAGAAGTGTTGTATTAGAGATACCTGATATGGGTTCTAGTAGATATTCAACAAATAAAGTTAGATTTGAATCACAAGAATTAGTATCATCGTTATCTTCAAAAACAAGAGCAACTAAAAAATCATTTGACCAAGCTCCTATTGATTCTAATAGAGTTGGTTTGTTTTTCTCTCCTACAAAAGAATTAAATTTTGATATTGCAAAATCTATGGGTGGATTAAATTTAGACAACTATATTGGTGACCCATCGGATGATTATAAACCAAATTATAAATCATTAGATAATTTAAGAAATTATTATTTTAAAAGGTTTGATGGTAGAGATATATACGCATACATTAACTTAATCAAATTATATGAGAAATCAATGTTTGAAGATATTAAGAAGATGTTACCGGCAAGAGTTAAAGCTACTACCGGATTATTAATTGAACCGCACTTTTTAGAAAGAAGTAAAATTGCAAGAAAGAAGCCAACAGGAGATGATTATCAACAAGATGCTGTAATTGATTATAAAAATGAATATAGTGTAATATCCGATATAAATCAATATGAAACAATTATTGATGGTGATTTATCTGAAAATTTAACTGCTGAAAATAATCAATACGAAGGAATTATATATAGTGCCTCATTAGACAAAATATTTGCAGAAAATAATCAATACGATTCTTTGATATCTTCAAATGATAATTTATTACAAACCGCAGAGTCTTATCAAAAAGAAGTTGAAATAATTTCAATATTAGATAGAGGTACGATTTTGAGTGAAATTGATGTATACGATTTGAATACAATTGTAGGTCAATCCGAATATGAAACTATTGGATTTGGAATATATGCACAAAATGGATATGCAATTAGAAATTATTATGATGAAAATAATAGATTAGTAAAAGAAAGAATTAAAGTTGATTTAATAACCGAACAAAAAAGAAGAGATGTAGTTGCACCTATAATAAAAATAAATGGTAAAGGTGACCCACGTGGTGGTTATTATG
>Ga0208133_1000517_pt1 | contig 15175 bp, 11 predicted proteins | sample ColrivemetaGS535_FD_187595 | JGI IMG/M metagenome (GOLD analysis project Ga0208133, IMG submission 187595) | Estuarine microbial communities from the Columbia River estuary, USA - metaG S.535 (SPAdes) (version 2) | ecosystem: Environmental > Aquatic > Marine > Intertidal zone > Estuary | place... | reverse complement strand
GTTTTTAAGTTCTATTGTATTTTTAAAACCATTGTCGTTCATGTATTTAATCAACTTCACAGCACTCGCTCTATCTCCTGCATCTGGCTTACGTGCGTTACTTAAATCAACACCTATGTTATGATCTCCTGTTGTATCGTGATACCATAACAGGTTCTTTAGTTGTCTCTTTGCTCTATCGCTTAGATATTCCTCTTTGTCTTTTTCAATCAACTCAATCCAAGGCTTAACAAAATCAGTTGGCTTACGAGTAGAACCTCTTGTTGGTTGACCCTTCAATACATCTTTGGCTTGACTTGGCTGAACACTCTTACGTGTATCTAACAATCTCCAAGCTTTTTCATCTGTGTAAAGATATGCTGGTATATCTTTTTGTTTAGCTGTTATCATTATTTGTCGTGTTTGTGGGCTACGATATTCATTTTGTTCTTTTAGTAAGATATGTATCTCTGTAACAGGTGTCATTGGTATAGTTGGCTCTTTGCTGAATACTCTATCTTCTGCTTCACGTGTTCGTGTGCCATCACTCTTTAACCAAGCACTATTCCAATAGTCTATTGGCTTAACAACGTATCTACTGTTAAACCAATCTCCATTCATTTTAAACATTACACCACCTGTACCAACATATCTATGATAGTCACCAGTTGGTGTGCGTGTTAAGCTTAAGAAGTATGGATAACCTTTTGGTGCGTAATCTTCTTCGCTAGGGTTACCTGTCACACTTGCAAGTTCAAAGTTGCCTGATTGTAGAATTTTTAATGCGGCATTGGTACCAGTGTAATGGAATACTACACTAGATGCACGTTCTATTAAAAACTCATTCGCTCTCATTACTCACGTTCTCGTTTTAATATAGAACGAATGAACCATGCTTTCTTTCCGTATAAATCTTGTAATTCAGCCATATAGTTTTCAATACCATGTTGATTTTCATTAGCTGCCTCATCAAACATTGCTGTTACTAACTGTAGCATTGTTTCACAATCTTGTAATGATTCAGCAAACATTAACTCAGCACGTGGTATTTTAATTTGGTCCTGAATGATGCTGAGTTCAGCATAACGTGTTAAGCTGCCAGGAGTATAGTGACCTAGTATTCTAATATATTCAGCAATAGGATCGATAGTAGCACTTACGTCACCGTACAGTGTATCAAAGAATGCGTGGTATTGTGGGAAGTTACTGCCTTCAACATTCCAATGGAAGTTCTGTGACTTGATAGCAAAACTTTGTGTGCTTGCTAATAATATTTTTAGATTATCTGATAACATGATTACTCTTTAGTCTTTCTTTTTTGTATCAACATTAATAGCTTTACCACTACGATCAGGATTAGGATCTTCTCTACGTTTACGTTGAGCGGCACTTGCTCGACCTTTTTTACCTAAACTATGTGCTTTACTTTGTGGCAAGCATTTTGGTTTACCTTCTCCGGGTTCTCTTGCACATGGACCTTTAATCTTTCCTTTAGTATCCATACGAACCCACTTTTCTTTATTGAACCAATCGTGCAAGCTTTCGTCTGCTCTATTAATGCCTTCTAAGATAGAACTTTCATTTTTACTGCTATTGCCCCAGTTACTTGCGCCTTTATTACGACACTTAACTAATGCACCACTTGCATAAGCACTTGGCCATACTTTATAACGGCTCTTTACTTTATAGTAACAAGCATCTTTCTTTTCATTCATTAGTTCTTCACTAACCATCTCTCCACCACAATGTGGGCAACTCTCGCTATGTTGTTCTTCGTTTGTTTTATTTTTAGCACAACTACCTGGAAAGCCTGCTTTGGTACCGGCAACTCTATGATAACCAGACCAGCAACTTAGTTCATCTAGTTGTTCTTCGTCTATCTCTTGTTCATTAACATATACTGAGGCAGTTGTTTTATTTAAACTTTGTGGATCTCTTACTCCGGCTGCTAATTTAATTGCTCTAACTTTTTGTCTATATTCATCAGCATATTCAGCTAATCTGTAGCCTAATATTTTACCAATTTGTTCAGGTGTAGCTGGTCTATCTTGAGGAGTATTTGCACCAAATGTTGTATCTAGTATCCTAGGCCATGCATTCCACATCATACTTGCTAACTCTTTATATGTTGTACTTCTTAATTCTGCAATTTGAGCCTCTGCTTCATTTCCAGAGATACGAGGAGCAGGAAGTGTTCCCTTAAATGCTTGAGCATTACTAGCACCACCTAATCCTGCGGCAGCTAATGCTCCGGCACCTGCTTTTCCTAAAAACCCTCTACGGTTCATATCTGCTTCATCAACACTTTCAGGCATCATACCGTGTTTCTTAACACGTGCATCTAACTCATCACGTTGTTTATTTAATTCTTGCATACGTATTGTATCACCCATTTTAATAGCCTGTCTTAGTTTTTCCTGAATAGCATCTGCCAACTCGTAATAATCTTTCATTCGCATTCTGCCAGAATTGTTATCTTCATCAACCCCTTGTTTATTTTTCTTAGCTAAGTAAGCAACTGCGGTAGGATACTGGCCAGCTAAATTAGATACAAGTTCGGTTAATTTGATTAATAAAGATTTATAATTATCTGCCGGACCGTCTTTAACATATTGTAGCAAACTCTTATCAAGTTCATCCATCTTAGTTGTAACTATATGATGTTGGTAGGTGTTTCTAATTGCATCAACTAATTCGTTTAATTTCTGAAACTTTTGTTTGGCAATATCTAAATGTTGTAATCTATCTCTTAATACATCAGGATTCTCATCGGGTTTTACGACTGGGATTGGCTGAAATGTTTTTATGTTTTGTTTTGGTAGGCGTGATGCATTGTTCTTAATCAAGTCTTGTTTATAAGCCTCACCTTCAGCTTCATGCTGTTTTTCTATAGCTTCACGCTGTCTTTCTATTTCTAATTTAGCTTTAACTAATACATCTAATGCTGTAGATTTTAAGTGATCACCTACATTTTCATCTAATGCGCCAGTCAAACGATTCCACATATCCTGTGTACCGCCCCACATATTATATTTTGTTGAATATTTAAAATTCAACGATTTAAGTTCATTCTCAGAATGACTTCCACTTATTTGATTTGGTCGTTTCCAAACTAATTTACTAGTGCCAGGATTCATTTTTTTCGTAGTTTGCTTACGTATATTCATAGCCTGACTGGTTGTTGGTCTGAATTCTTCAGAAACACCTTGACTAATAGCAGATTGTTTTGTATCATTGGCAAACTGCTTTTTGGTTGCTTTAACAATGCCACTGAAACGCTTATCTCCACGCTTGTAATCACCTTCTTTATCAGCTTTACCTGCATCTAATGCCGCCGCTGTTTTATATTGGCCTAGTTTCTCATTAGAGATTTCTTTTAGTGGACCGTCTTCATCACCGGTATAATCTGTATCAAATGTATCTTCTTCATCATCGTGTATTGATGGACCTACTTTACCAGACCACTGGTCATAATCATCATCCGGATGGTAGTCGGGTAATTTTTTGCCTGAAGGTGAACCTGTTCTATGTTTAATGTCACCGCTAATTCTAGCAATAGTTCTGCCTGGTATACTACGGTCAATATCTAAACCTGTACCTGCTTCTGACATACCCTTTTTAACATATTTTTTAATAACATACCCTAAATCTTTATCTGTATTAAATTCACCGATAATATCCCCTAAAGAAGTAACTGCTGTTATATCACTTTTATAAGCATGTTTATCAACATTTGGAATATTGACTAACTTAAGCCACTTGTCATAACCTTGTATCATTACTGGTTCATAAGGATTAGATGTTTCAGTTATATCTTCATTAGTACCACTAGCTAATCTATCATGATCGGCATCACGTTTTTGCTTTTGTGCCAGTTGGTACATCTTTTTAGAATATGCAACATCAGCATCAAATGTATCATCTTCTTGTGAACGATAACTAGAACGTGACTTACCGCTACGTGCTACTGCATCCTGATAATCCCAATCACTATCGTAGTCATGTGGACTAGTTTCGTTTATTATACCTTTAAGAATATTGCTCATATTACGCTTTCTTATTCTTGTTATTTAACATGCCACGCTTGTTAGCAGTTGCCCAAGCAATGTTCTCTGCTTCATCTTTACTTTTGCCTAGTTTCTTTTCAGACTTTTCAATGTGCTTAACCATACGGTCTACTTTAGCACCCTCAGTCACATCTTCTTTAGTTTGAAATTGCATCTTACCAAGAGTCCCTCTAGATAAATCTGATAGATCCATTGTATATGAATTACCATCCGGTGTATCTAATTTTCGTCCACGCATGAAGTCATATATCTCATTTTCTAAATTATATATAAATTGAGCAGTTGGTTGATTTTTATTTTGTAAGTAATGACGTTTCAGTATTTTACAAGCCATCATAGCGTCGGTGATTATGGCTTCTTTACCCGATTGTCTAAAATTTTGAAATGTAAGTGTTGGACTCATTATAGCAATATCACGGAGTCTTTTAAGAATCTTACCTTGTGGTCTTATTCCTTCATCTTCACCTTCAGCTATACCTTGTTGTCTATACATATCAATCATTTGTTTAATGTAGAAATTATAAAAACCACGACGGCTATTGTATTCTCTATTTCCTAGTACAGTCGTTAGTGCTCTTACAGCATCGCTTACTTCTGCACCTTTCATTATTTTTAGTGCGTCAGTGACAAGTGAATCTACTCTTTGATTGTTTTCTGTGACACCTTGAACTTGTTTACCTTCTAAATATTCACGTATAGTGTTTAGATAGTCATTAGCTTTAATAATCTTTTCCTGTACCCAACCATCAAGACCTTCATCTTCACCTACATCTTTAATCATTAAATAAACTTGTTGAGCATTCTTTGCGGCACTGAATAAATCACTGCGTGCCATCTCAACTTCATGGTCTATACGACTTTGTCCATGTGGAACAAATCCGTTTTTACGACTACGGCCTTGTCCCGGAACGACAATAACATCATCTTCTTCTAGTTGTGCTTCACTAAGTTCAGCACTTTCATTGATGCTATTAGCATATGGGGCACTAGTCTTTTTACCCTTGAATAAAGAGCCTACTTTTTTGCCACCATATATGCTAGGATTTCCTCTACTTTGTGTGCCACCTAATGGTGAATTTACAGTAGCTATTGAGCCTGCTGTTGTAGTTTCAGTGATTTGTTTGATTTTCATAACGGATTTCCATACTAATAGTGTATTTATCAAAATACCATAATATGGAAACTTAATAGATTTTGCCGGATGGCTTTGCTGTTGGGGGGATACCTGCTCTACTAGTATTCCAATAGAATGCTTTTGCGTTCTTTTTGATACTATCAGGCTTAACATCTACTGTTAATGCTGTACTAAAACGTGGGTCATTCTTCTGTTTTTCACTAGGGATGTAACCGGATGCTTCTGCTACATCTTTCTTTATCCTACTCAATTCGTAGATAACTTTATTGCCGGTATCTGCTCTAAATGATTTAAAGCCCCAAGATTTGGCATAACGCTGAACTAATTTGTCATATAGATTAGCTCTGCTTTGTGTGTCGTTTCCGGTATCATCTACTTTATTTGCCGCAAAAATTATTTTATTGGGCGTGTACTTTTTAATAAATGTTTGTATAGCACGTAACACAGTGGCAAATACACGTTGTTGATCGCCTTCACCTGTGACTTCTTGGCTGTTGTTTCTCCAAAACTCAACACTCCATGTTTCCTCTTTTGTATCTTTACTGTATCCCTTGTTAAACATAATGCTTAGAAACGTTCCGTCATCTAATCGTGCTATTGCGTCTACATCACCATAGTCACCCTTTTCCCATCTAAGTAGTTCATACGGTTTATCAAAACTTTCGTTAATATTAACCATTGGATATCTAGCATCACGGTTTCTTGGCTCACCAATAATTGTTGTACCCCATTGAACTTTACCGCTACCTAATAAACGAATACCCATTGATATACCTAATGAGGGATCATAAACCCAAAAAGCCTGTCCTACACCCATTTTTTGTATAGTATCATTCATGTTAGATATTCTACGCAACATCTCTTTAGCAGTAGATATAGGTACATTACGTTCTTCTACTCTATCAATTGCATGTTTGGTAATATCAAACCACATATTACCTACTTGATATCGTCCCATACCAAAGGATTCGTCAAGGTCTTCTTCATTTACATTATATGTAGGGTCTATTTTCTGTCGTGGCATACTTTTAGGTTGATTAGGATCTAATGGATCAATGTCAGTAGTAGTAAGACCAGTTTTCTTTAATGCGTCAATATACTTATGTTCTTCATCTTCACTACCAAATGCCATGATAGTACTAGGAGGACCACTACCAAAATCATGTTTACCTAATCCATCAAGGTTACTAATATGTTGTCCTAACTTATACCAATCGTATACATCACTCACATCTACCTTAACAGTACCAGCGGGCATTGTTGGCTTAAACTCTGGTCCAGGTGGAGGTCCATTTGGATTATAATCTTCATCTACATTAGCGTACATACCATTTAAACTTAAATGTTTGCTATGTAACTTATCTCTTAGGTCATACAGTTTTGTAATATAACCCTGACTACGTAATGCTTTATATGCTAAGTTTTCAGGTCCAAACTCACCACCTTTGTCTAATCCAGCTTGACGATATTGTTTAATCTTCTTTAATACTTTTGACACTTTACCTATCTTACTAGATTGTAATGCTGTATCAATAACATCTAATAGTTTCTCATATTTTGCTTTGGTAGCATTTTGGTCAAAATTTGCTCTACGTTTTGTAGGTAATTTTAACCATTTTTTATCTTTAATACTATACTCACCTAAGCTGACTACTGGTTCTGATGCATCTTGTATGTATAATTCTACTGGAATTCCATTGATAGTGATATCGTGTGTATCGTTATATAAATCTTTTTTAGCTTTAAAGAATTCACGGTAAATGTCATCATCTGGTAGATCCTTCATATTGACTAAGATATGTAAATCTAAATCGCTATGGTCTGTATAGCTATAGGCTGCATTACTTCCAGAAATAGTGATATCTCTTACATCTAAATCATGTATTCCCATCTCTTGTAAGAAGTCTTGTGCTATATTTTTTAGTTGTAGTTCTACTTCAGGCCATAGATGTTGACCACGAAACAGTTTAGGATTGAGGTTATCATGGAATGTCACTGCATCTGACATTTTGAATGAATGTAATTCTTTTAAGTCCATAGAGTATTTATCTAAAAAGATAAAAGCCCCTTTCGGGGCTTTGTGTTAAGTTGTAGCGATTGATACTACGCCAGTAGCGTCCGGGGCAACTACCGGTGCCTTTTTAGCTTGTTCTTCTACGTACATAGGACCAATTGTTTTCATCAAGTGTTCCTGATTTTCCATACAGAATACATATGATCCTGAGTGACGTAACAATACACGTTTATCGACCCAGATGCGGCCGCCCATGTCACGCCAGTTTTCACAGAATGTCCAGTCTTCACTGTAGTAACGGTTCTGACGAACTGCTGTGTCAAAATATGTTTTTAAGTGTTGGTCAAACTTTGGATCTAAACCAATGTCGTTCTTATACTGCTTAACAGCTGGGTGAGATTTCATTTTGTCAAATACATGTTTCTTCATTAGTAAGAAGCCTGTACCTGCTTTTGATACTTCTTGTAAGCCATCACTACCTTCTTCTGCGCCTTCAAATCCGTTAACAACCCACTTGATTGGCATTGTCTTCATTGGGTACAATCCACCGATAACATCAACGTCACGGTTCAATAATACTAATAGATGCCATGGCTCCCAACCAATGTCAGCGTCAACAAAGAATAAGTGTGTTGCATCTGGCATGTCCAAGAACTTAGCAGTTAATGTATTACGGGCACGACTGATAAGACTTTCGTTAACCATTGTTTCTAATGTCCAATCAATACCAAGTTGACGGGCTGTGTTAGCCCACTTGATGAATGACATGAATGTTGATTCTGTTAACATACCACCATAGCATGGCATAGCGATATGTACTTTAGTAGTCTTTAAGAAGTCTACATTAACTTGTACTTGACCAGGTGCCGGAGCTTGTGCCGGCTGTTGTGCAGCCTGATCTGCAATTTCTTGTATTTTTTCTACAGGAACTGTTTTGGGTTCTTTAGTAGCTTTTGTTGCTTTAGTAGCAGTTGTTTTTGTTGCGGCTTTTGCTGGTTTAGCTATTGCCTGTTCGGTTGTTTTCTTAGTTGCCATTTGATCCTCTTGTTAAGATAGTAATATTTACATCAAAACAAGGGAGTCAAAATATTTTTAATTTTCGTCTAAGTAATCTTCGTTTAAATCTAAATCACTGTGATTAAATGCAATATAACTATCGCCGTCCTCATCACCTATTCTAATGACAAATACTCCCGCATCGTCATCCCCGGATTCATCTTTACCAATATCCCAGCCCATTGAGTGTAATGTTTGTTGGGCTTTCTTCATTTGTTGTATAGTACCATTCCACCACATTGCGGCTAACTTACGTAGTATTTCTTCGTCCGGCTCTCTATCATCACCTCCACTAGGAGTAACAAACTCGTTAATTTTATCCGAAGATTTGAATGAGAAATCAGTTTGTTTAAACTGTGGGTATTTCTGAATAGCTTTGTTTACATACTTGTCAAATATTTTATAAGGAATATCTGTTGCGACAAGTAAAGGAGATTTTTTATTACCCTGTCTTACATAGATATTAATCTTGTTAGGATGAACAATACGTTTAACTATAGGACCTTCAGCAATTTCTTCGCCTTCCGCCACATCTTGTTGGGTATCTACTTTGCGTAGTTCTTGTTGTGTAAGTTGCATTAAGGTATGTGCTAACGTACCAAAACTTACACCTTTAGTATTTACTGAACTTCTTTGAGCTATATCCATTAAGTCCCTTACAGTACTGGATATTATTTTTGCTCTAGGATTTCCTGTTCGTTCAAGTTGAATTAATCTTTGATTTATGTCTAATATAAAGTTTCTTCCGCCTGCTCGCCCTTTAGTGTCGAGGTAATGACCTGCATCTTGTCTTACAGCTATTAATAAACTTCTAAAAGGATCTACACCTTCTTCTAAACCATATGAACTAGTACCCTTTGCCCAACCACTAAATGTTTGTGCATCTTCAATAGATAACAATACAGTTTGACCACGCTTGTTGGTAAGTATTAGGTTATACTCGTCCGGACCATCATTTGCATCGTTGTGGTCAATTGTCCAACCTTTTTGTTGAAGTTTGGCTGTAATATACTGTAACTCATTTGCAGTACCATTGCCAAAGCCTTTGGGATCCATTACAGCATCAAGTCCTGTGTTATCGTACTCGGCCCAAAGCCAATCATTAGCCAACAACAACACATCTTTAGGTACTTGTTTCCACGTCAATGTTTTTGCTGGTTGTTTGAATGGAACAATATCACCTTCCGCCAAACCTTGCTTTACTGTTTTATAAGCACTCTGTAGCACAAACATATATTCTTTATCTGTTATGTCCGGTAATATACCTTCAACTGCTGTATTAAAAAATTCATCACCTGCTATCATATTCATAGCATGTATCATACCCAATTCATCGACATTTTTTTGCTTTGCTACTTGTATAGCAATTTCTAATAGTTTTCTTATTCTACGACTTCTATCATCCCCGCCGCTACCTCCACCTCTGTCGCTACTTGGTGGTACAAATTCGTTTAATGTCTTTGGTGGAGTTTTAGTAATAAACTCTTGTACATCATTATCTGTAGTAACTCTAACACGATACTCACCTTTATTGTTAGGGCCGGTAATAGACATAATCTTTTCACCACCTTTACTATCTTGTTGAGTACTCATTTGTTGAGGTAATTTATCCCAATTAGTATCTGCTGTTTTACCCATACTAGATAAACCACCTAATGCCATGCCTCCTGCCAATGCGGCTGCGCCTAAGTTTTGTTTCCAACCTTCATCTAATTCATTGCCCATACCCATATCTAACATTTTAACAACATTAGCGGCAAGCTTGGGGTTCTTTTGTGTTGCTGGATATAAACTCATAACCATTGCTGTCTTACGACGGTCATCTAACTTAGGCCATGCATTACGTATCTCTGTTGCACTAGTAATGCCAGGTCCAAACTCTACTGTAGGTAAATAAGCCATATATGCATGTTTACCGAATGGTTGTACATTTTTACCTGTATATGGTTGGAAGTAAGCAGGACTACCATCTTTTTTCGTCCCACCTGGTTTAGGACTTTCGTTTTTATCTTTAGCACTACGAACAAATATTACTACATCTTGTTCTGGATTAAACTTATCAGTAATTTCTCTAGGTTGAAATGGACTTTTAACTTGTATAAAATGTCCAGGACTAACACCTGCCACCTTAGCTAGTTTTTCTTTAATAGCAAATGGGAAGGGTCTAGTCTTTGTATCATTGGTAGCCGCGACATATACATCAGCACCAGGAAAGGCTTTTAATGCAGACTGGTACAATGCCATATGTCCGGCATGAAAAGGATGAAAGCCTCCTGGCATTATAACAATGGTGCTCATATCAATAACTTAGCTTCACGAAATTAACTACACCGCCTTGAAAATCTACGACCTTTGCTCTCATGTATACAAAATTACCATCTATATTTGTATATACTGATGCATTACTTGCAATCTGTGGTGCGCTATTGCTAGCGGCATTTGCGTTAGCTTCTAATTCATAAACTTTGAACCAATCTGTACTGCTTGGAGTTGTAGCTAAACTAGCTTCTATAGTAATATTACCAGTACAGTTTGTTACGTTAATATTAACAGTTTGTAAAGAACGTGGTGTTATGATATATGATGCACCGGGCTGGCTATTACCAGTTACTGTATAGGGTGCTCCATTGCCTGGATTAACATATGATGTTTGTGGCAATAGTATAAGAGTAGTTGTTTGGCTCATTATGCTTTTACAACCTCAACAACTACACTATCGCCAATTAATTCTTGGGCTACTTGCTCTAAAGCCGCTTGGATATCAGGACTAGTGATACTAGTACCCGAATCGTTGTCTTTTACTATTTTACTAAAAGTGATTACGATTGATTCTGTTACAATCTTTGCCATGGTAAATCCTCTATTTTATTAGAGTATTTATCATTTTAGATAGGTTCAGGACGTTTTTCTAATTTATAGCGTTTTCCGAGATATTCCCCGTGTATTAATGCTAGATAGCTTAATAGAGTTTCATCATCATAGTCAATAAAATGATTACTATTGGTATAACGATAGCGCCAACTCCATGCATGGGCATTATTATTGTATCCCTGTAACCAGTATTTTAATGACGGGCTAGGATGTAAGTCTTTTGATCGGTTCAATAAATCATCTAATTGCGTAACAAATGATTCTTGGATCATTTTAGATTTCAAATAAACCCTATACTTATGTTTAGGGTCATTTACAAACGACTTTATTCCTACAAAATTATTTGTTTGAGCTTCTGTATAATCATAAAAGATACCATTTTTAATACTTTCACTTGTTTTTAATAATTCTAAATCATTGCTAAAGATTGATATTCTATTAGATTCAATACGAACCAATCCAGTATTGTTTTCCTTAAGCATATTACGAAAATCTATAAACTTCCCAAGAGCCGCTAGATTGTCGGTAACTACTGGTCTATCAGCATCTTTTATCTTTCTCCAACCAGTTATAGTATTATATCGCTTCATTAACCCATCAAAGTTTTTTTCATACATAGCATATCTAACACCCTCTATAGAGAATCTTACACGATACTTGTATTTGCCATAGTAATCACTATCCCTATAATCGTAAAAATCAATGCCCGGTATATCAGTTGCTAATTTCAATAATCCCATCGATTCCTACTTTCGCAATAGCTTTTTGTACAACAATAAAATCAATCTTATCATCTACCATTACGCAAGTAATAGATGCATTTTTGATACGTTCAAATAGTATTTTCTTACTCAATGGTACACGAATTAACTCATCAATCTTACGACCTAAAGGACGAGCACCCATTTTCTTATCATAACCCTTATCAGCTAAGTAATCAACAACTGGTTCACTTAAATTTAAACTGATGTTATGCTTGTCAAGTAATGATTTCTTTAATTCTTCAGTAAACTTAACAACAATCTTCTTAATAGCTAATGTGTCTAGTTTGCCAAACTTACAAATCAAATCAACACGATTTCTAAATTCTGGTTTAAAGAACTCTTTAATCGCTTTGTCATCTTCACCTGTCTTTTCTTGGTTACCAAATCCAATATTGTTTTTCTCACTATCACTACTACCCAAGTTACTTGTCATAATAATGATGGAATTCTTACAGTTAACTTCTTTGCCGTTACTTCCTGTGATACGACCCTCATCTAGCATCTGCAAAAAGATGTTAAAGATATCTGGGTGCGCTTTTTCAACTTCGTCAAACAACAAGATACTATGTGGGTTCTTGCTTAAATCATTGATTAATCGTCCACCACCTACTTGACTATCACCGAATCCAACATAGCCAGGGGGAGGGCCAATCAAACTTGACACTGAGTGTTTTTCACTATATTCACTCATATCATACTTGAGTAATGCCATGTCAAGGTTTTTACTTAACAACTTAGCTAATTCTGTTTTACCTGTACCAGTTGGACCCAAGAAGATAAAACTTGCAGTTGGTTTAGATTCATTACCAATACCAGCAAATGATACGTATACACGTTCTAGTACTTGCTCAACTGTTTCATCTTGACCATACAATTTGCTTTTAATATTAACTTCAAGGCTATTGATACGGTCATAGTTATCGCCGTTTAGTTTATCTGCGGGTACTCCGGTAAAACGTTCAACTTGCTCATGTATCAATTCTTTAGTAATGATTGCACCCTTATTGCCTGCTACACGTTGTTTAGCACATGCCGCATCTAACAAATCGATTGACTTGTCAGGGTTTTTACGGTCGTGAATATATCGTGCGGATGAGTCCGCGGCCGCAACAACCGCTTCTTCACTAATGTCAACTTCATGGAAGTCATTCAATCGTGTGCTTAATCCTTTAAGAATGCGAATAGTACTCTCATGTGAAGGTTCATCAATCGATACACGATAGAACCTACGCATTAATGCACGATCCTTCTCAAAAGATTCGTAATACTCTTCCCAAGTAGTACTAGCAATAACTTTCAATGTACCTTTAGTAATTGCAGGTTTAATCATGTTAGCAAAATCAATAGATCCATTACTTGCAGAACCACTACCTTTCATGGTATGTGCTTCGTCAATAAACAATACTGATTTTTTCTTAGTGTTAAGAGCATCAAGTACTGCCTTAACTTTTTCTTCAAAATCACCTCGATATTTAGATCCGGCAAGTAATGCACCTACCTCAAGTGAGTATAGTTCATGACCGTGCAAGAATTCTGGCACAGTTTTGTCTGCTATCATTGTAGCTAGACCCTCTGCAATAGCAGTTTTACCTACTCCCGGATCACCTACCATCAATACATTTGATTTGAATCGTTTAGCAAGAACATTAACAATATCATCAAGTTCTTTACTACGACCAATGAGAGGTTCAAGTTTGCCAGCACGTGCTAGTTCGGTTAGATTAGTAGTATATTCTTCTAGGATTTCGTCCGCTTGACTTTCTGAAAGCTTAGTAGTAAATTCATTACCCTTATAAGTTTTTTGCCAATGTGCAACAAAATCATTTTTATTAATACCATATTTTAATAAGAAGTAATGTGCATGACTATTGCCTTCACTAGCCATACTTAGATATAAGTCAATAGTAGTTACCTGTCTACGACCAGTGAACAATACTTGCGTTACACTACGGTTCATTACACGTTCTAAACTATTAGTTTTACGTGGTTGAACTTGTATATCTGGATCTACATTTGCAACGATAGCATGTAAACTATCAATATATGCAGTTACTTCTTGTATCATTGTGTCAGTATCACTACCGAAACTAACTAAACATTTTTTAAATGGAGTATGTGTTATTAACGATAACAGTAAATGCTCAATAGTACAATATTGGTGTTTGCGTTCTTTAGCGAACTCAATTGCTTGTTCGATAATCGCTTCAATTTCAGGTGAATTATTCACATTCATTTCCTTTTTAAAATAATATTTACTGTGTTTTAGATAGCAAAATGCTATCAGTTATTCGACTGTCAATCATATCAGGTATATATGATTTTAGCAAGATAATTTGGTCACCGTATGCACTAGTATCATGAATTGGTAAACCGTGCCCTGCTAACTTTAAATGCATAAATGGTTGTGTTTTAGGGGGAACGGTTACTTCTAATGTTTTACCACTTATGGTAGTAAACTCAAAACTTGTACCTACAATTAAATCTAATACTGAGATAGAATGATTACAATATAAATCGTTCATTCTTCTTTCATATTTCAAATGATTATGTATTCTATATTCTACTATGAGGTCATTTGTTTCAATTACCTTTTCATATTTAACTTGACCACCATCTAGTATACCTTTTGGTACATTAACTCGAACCATATGTAACCCAGTCGGTGTTTGTAGTTTTAATACTTCTTCCCCACCTGAATATACTTGTTCCAAATTAATCCAAAATGTTGTCCTAAATACATTATTACGCTGTGCTTGTTGCTGATGTTGTTGTTTAAACATTTGCCCAAATATGTCATCCATATTGAATCCATTCATATTAAAATGGAAGCCACCTGGTTGACCTCCACCAAATCTTTGGGTCATGGGGTTGTCATATTGTTTTCGTTTTTCAGGATCGCTTAGTGTATCATATGCGATTTGAATTTTTTGGAACATAGCAGTATCACCACCCTTATCCGGGTGATGCTGACTTGCTAATTTGCGATATGCTTTTTTGATTTCGTCAGGAGTAGCAGTTTTAGCTACACCTAAAGTTTGATAATGTTCCATTTAACTATTATAACACCTATGTGCTATTTGTCAAATTAAGATTTACCCTCAATCTTTTCTTTAGTACGACCATATGCGGCGATACCAAGAACAGCACCCATAGCGATATGGTAAAGACCAGCACCCTGTAATGTCAATGGTTGCCATTGCATTGTAACACTACCTTTACTTAATGCTTGTAGTAAACTCCATAATATTGGGAATACAACAAAGTCCATAGTACAAGTTAGCATATAGAT
>Ga0208133_1000508_pt1 | contig 15258 bp, 12 predicted proteins | sample ColrivemetaGS535_FD_187595 | JGI IMG/M metagenome (GOLD analysis project Ga0208133, IMG submission 187595) | Estuarine microbial communities from the Columbia River estuary, USA - metaG S.535 (SPAdes) (version 2) | ecosystem: Environmental > Aquatic > Marine > Intertidal zone > Estuary | place... | reverse complement strand
CAAATGGTACATATACCACGTATGTTAAAGATGCTAATGGATGTGTTAGAACAAATACAACTGGTTTAAATAGAACACAAGTAAGTGCCACTGTTACAAATACAAATGTAACTTGTAATGGTAGTGCAAATGGATCTATTTCTATTAGTAATATTTCGGGAGGACAAGGTGAACCATATTCTGTAAAATTAAATGTTGGAGGAACTTATGCCGCAACATCATCATATTCATCATTGGCTCCTGGAAGTTATACAATATATGTAAAAGATACTGCGGGTTGTGAAAGAACATACCCGGTAACAATAACAGAACCATCAGTGCTAATACCACAAGGTGGAAATAACGTTCCACCTACTTGTTACAACTCATCAGATGGTATAGTGGCTTTTTCTGGTGGTGGAGGAACATCACCGTACACATACTCAATCGATGGTACAAATTATCAATCTAGCGGAACTTTTACAGATTTACCAATTGGTAGTTATACTGGTTATGTAAAAGATGCTAACAATTGCGTTGCAACAATTACAAGAAACATTAACAGATCTGCACCAAATGCATCATTTAGTGTTACTAATATTTCGTGTAATGGTAGTGGAAACGGTTCAATAGCGGTAAGTAATGGGTCTGGTGGTGCTGGAGGTACATATCAAGCTAAATTTGGTTCTGGTGGTACATACGCAAACTTACCAGTAACATATTCTAGTTTATCCGCTGGAACATATACAATTTTTATTAAAGACGGTGAAGGTTGTGTTCAAACATACAATCAAACAATAACACAACCAAGTGCTGTATCTATATCAGTATCTGGTACAAATCCAACATGTTGGAACGGTAGTAATGGTTCAGTATCAGCTTCAGGTTCAGGTGGAGTTGGTGGTTTTACATATTCAATAGACGGTTCAAATTATCAAGCCAGCGGAACTTTTAGTAGTTTAGGTACTGGATTTTATACGTTATATGCTAAAGACAGTAATGGTTGTGTAGCCATAGATTATGTATTATTATCCAAATCTGCCCCAAATGCAACAATATCTGTAACCAATCCAGCTTGTAACGCAGGGACGGGAACAATCGTTGTCTCTAGTGGATCTGGAGGATCTGGTTCAGGATACCAAGCTAAAAATGGTTCTGGTGGTACGTATGCAAACTTACCGGTAACCTATTCATCATTAGGTGGTGGTGCGTATACAATTTTCATTAAAGATGGTGCTGGTTGTGAACAATCATATTCAGCAACCGTAACCATACCATCAGCAGTATCTGGTTCTTTTATTGGTGCGTCTTTTCCAACTTGTTATTATTCATCAAATGGTTCATTAACAGTTCAAGGTGGTGGCGGTACACCAAACGCATCCGGATACAAATATTCTATTAGTAGTAATGGTGGTTCATATTCCGCATATACCATATTTAAATCGTCACATACGTTTAGTAGTTTAGTAAGTGGTAGTCACTCAATAATAGTTTTAGATAATGAGAGTTGTTATACAATTATTACATATAACCTAACAGTATCTGCTCCAGAACTTGGAACAGTAACAACTACAAACGTTACTTGTAATGGCGGTTCAAATGGTGAAATTTCTGTGGTAAGTTTAATAGGTGGATCATCACCTAGACAAGTTTCAATAGATGGAGAGACATTTCATTATCCACCTAAAGCATTTAGTAGTTTATATGCGGGGGATTATACATTATATGTAAGAGATGGAAATGGTTGTGAGACCACATACTATCGAGAAATAACTCAACCAACCGCACAAGCGGCATCGTTAAGTGTTATAACTGAACCAACATGTGCAAATGGCGCTGATGGAGTTATGTCTTTATCTTCTTCTGGTGGTGTATTTCCTAAAACATATCGACTATATGAAGACACATCATTCCCTTATAATACTTGTGGAGGAGATTTGATTGGTACATATGGTACGGGTACATATGGTACAACGTTTAATGTATCTGATTTAACTTCTGGAGGTTATTGTTTAGAGGTAACAGACGCAAATGGTTGTATAACTACTAGTGGTGTGGTTGTATTAAACCAAGTTTCGGTATATTACAAATATCAAATAATAAATTGTAACACCTTCCAATATGGATATATGACATCACCAGATTTATTACCATCACAATTTTTAAGTGGAACTAACGCAGTTAAGGTTGATGGTATATGCTTACAAATAGATTATTATGTGGGAACAACATGTTCAATAGAGGCGGCACATTTGGTATTTGGAGAGTATTCTTCAATATATACCAATTGTAGCGATTGTGCCAGCGGATTACCTGGAAATCAAATATAAAAAAAAACAAAATAAACAGATATTTATAATAAAAAAAGAAGACAATGCAAATTACATTCACATTAAGTCCAAGTTATACAGGAGCAACATTTGTTGCCGGTCCTTTTAACATTTCTGGTACAACCAGCGCGGGAACGTCATATTGGCTAGCAACCGGTGTTACAAAAACAGAATTAACAACCGGTTATTCAATTAATACAGTTTATGAAACACTAACCGGTGGTACAATTGCTAGTACTGGTACGTGTTCAACAACACAACCTTGGTATGTAACAGCTCCATCACCAACTCCTACGCCAACAGCAACAGATAGTGGTGCAGAATTATACTCAATATCACTTCAAGGGCCATACAGTACATGTAATGAAGCATGTACACAATATAATGGAAATCCTTCATATACAACATTCTATGGTACTGAATCTACTTTTAATGCTTTAACATCACTCAGTGGTACCTTGTATACACAAAATGTTGCTAATTCAGGTAACTCTGCATCGCAAGGTTGGTATTATCATACTTCTGGTTATATATTGCAAATCCCATTATTTGCAGGTGTTGTTGATGCAACAGTTAATCAGTGCTCCTCAAATAATAGTTGTGGCGCTGGTTCAATATTTTAAATAAAGGTATATTAATATTATTAATAATTAAAACCCCTTTATTTAAAGGGGTTTTTTATTTAAATTTTTAATTATTGTATTTATAGTAATATGGGATTAAACATAAGATTATATGGGATCAATTCACCCAAAGCTTTTACCTTATCATATAAAACTGGTAAGACTGCTGGTGATGAATCTGTTATAGCAACGGGATACACATCTTATGGTTCATTATATCCCGCTAGTAGTTCTAGAAATTATACTAATGACCCAATTATATTTCCAGATGCGTCTTTTGATACACAATATTGGTTTAAATTAACATACACTGGAGATACTGGTGATGTTAATTATGTTATTGAAAATATATTTACAAATGAAGCTGAAGTTTATGATAATTGTATAAATTATTGTTACTTTCCTAATGCTGGTTCTGCATCATTTGTACCACCACCAACACCAACACCAACACCGTCATCACCTCCGTGTGATTTCTCTGGTGGAACTGCAACAGTTGTTATTGGGGCTACTCCGACACCAAATCCAACCGCTACACCAACTAATACACCAACTAATACACCGACTAATACACCAACACCAACGCCAACAGCAACAACTAATGTTATTGTTGATCCAACATATTATTATTATGCGATGGGTGATTGTTCGGATATGAGATATTCATATACCGCATCAACAATCACTGGATTTAGTGCACCAATACAGGTGCCAGGTTGTGCTACATTAACAGAAATTGGAACACTATCATTACAAAATCCTGCAACAACAACATATAACGTATCCAACCCATTAGACCCTTGTGGTTTTGGTAGTGGGTATGTTGGAACAACAATTGCTAGAAGTTCAAGTGGAATAACGGAAGGTACGGTGTATACAATAGGTTCACAATGTTTATCTGTTGTTGCTGTTGAAACTCAATATGTTACAGGATGGACAGTTAATTTAGATAATTATACAGCTGTTGGTATCGGTAATGCGGCTTGTACATCATGTGATCCACCATTTACCGGATTTACAATAACCGGATATAGCGGTGTTACATGTGATACCGGTGCAAATGTAATAGCATATTCTTTATTAGGTGGATTTACCATAGGTAACGTTTATGGAATACAAATGTATAGCGGAGGAACAGCAACAGGTTCGCGTATATGTATGACTTTAAATGCAAACTTAGGACCTCAATTTGTTATTGAAGATCCTGAAACCGAAGGTATAAGTGGTTATCAAATTAGTGATGCCGGACCAGCAACATTCCCACCTACATTTAGCGGGTATACCAATTGTACAGCATGTAATGATGTTGTTCAAAAATATATGATTACTGGTGATAGATGTGATACCACAGGTAGCGTTACAATATGGTCAGCAACTGCACCAACGGTGGTAAGTGGAAATACAATTACGGTGAATATTGCTGGAACTCTAGCATGTTTCCTTGTAACACAGGCGGATCAATTTACCTCTGTGGTTTATAATGATTTAGGTTGGACAATAGCTGATACGGGTTGTGATTGTAACGGAGATAATGGAGGAGGAGATATTAATGTTGCTAACATTGATTTCACACCATCATCATTCTCAGATACAGGAGGCGAATGTCAAAGTCCACAATCCTCATACTATACTGAAACGACATCGACTCAAATGCAATTAACATTTAAAGATTCAAATAATACACAGGTAACACCTAATGCCACTGTTCAGTATCGAGTTAATGGAGGAACGTGGACCACATTAACAGTAACATCATCAACCGTTTCGTTTAATGTAACATTAATATATGGTGATAATACTAATTGTAGTCTTGGAGGTTCTTATGCTGACACATTAGATATAAAAGTTGGAACAATAACCGTTGAATATTACGTAGCGGGAAGTAGTTAAATTAAAATATAATATTTATAGAATATGGCATATACAGCATTAGTAAGTTTAGGTTCAACAATAGGTATAGGAATAACATCTGTTAAACTATACGAATGTACAGGTAATAATAGTGGATGTACCGCATTATCGAACTACAGTAATGTTCCTGTATCATCATTTAACCCAACTTATATAGTTACCGGAATAACCGATGGTAAAACATGGCTTAAAGTAGAACCTGTAGGTGCTTGTAGTGGAACAACACAAAACTTACAAGTTTCAGGTTTCCCTGGCCCAACAGCAACACCAGCACCAACAGCAACAGCGGCACCTAATGCAACTGCAACGCCAACACCAACAGCAACTACAGTTGTACCAACAGCAACTGCTGGTCCAACAGCAACCCCTACACCAACACCAACGGCAACAGCAGGCCCTGGTCCAACAGCAACTCCAACACCAACAGCAACTGAAACACCATATTATTTACAATTAAGTCGTTGTGATTCTGCAGTTAATACTGTCACTGGTTGGACACTGAATACATATACACAATCACAAATAATGGTTGGTAATATATTCTTATCAGCTGGTGGTTACTATTATCAAGTTATTAACTATCAAACAGCACAACCAAACCCAGCGGGAATTATAGATGGTACTAAAGCGGGAGCAGAATATCAAACTTGTTCCGACACGCCTGGAGCCTATGTGGAACCACCAGCTAATCCTGGTGTTAGTTTATTAATACATACTGGCCAAACATTCAATAATAGCAGTACACCTTGTGCTATGTACGAGTCATCAATTGCAACAAATAGTGGTACAGTATACTTAAGTGGGCATACAATACCAGCAAATGGTGACTACGCGTACACAACTGCGGTTTGTAATGAAACATATGCCGGAGATTCAAACTATTATGCTTCTCTTGCGAATAGTAGTAGATATGCGTTTACAATTGGAAGTGGTGGATATATTAATAACGTTGTTCAATGTGGTGTAATACCAACCGCAACGCCAACGCCAACCCCTAGTCCAACACCTACATCGGTAGTGTTATATGGAATATTTAGATCTACAGGATTATCGACTTTTAATGGTCATTGTAATAACAACTATGTAACCAATGCTCAATTCTATGGTCAAACAACATCACCTAATAGTTTATATGGAACCATTGTGTATGCAGATACAGAATACACACCATTTGACGGCGGTGGTTTATTTTATGCTTTAGGTACTGATAGTCAATCTAATACAAGTGATTTACCATACTATGCAATACAAATCATTAGTACTGGTGAGGTAACTAGTGTACAATATTTAACAAGTTGTGATAATAGTGCCCAAGCATAAAATTAAAAAAAAATAGACATAAAATATGAGTTTTTTAAATAGCAATAATTCGGAGTTTTTATCTGCAAGGATAACTAGAAGAGGTAGACAATCTATTGCTGAAGGTAATTTTAATATAAAATATTTTCAGATTGGAGATTCTGAATTTGACTATAATGGCAAGTTTAGTGGTTTTACCGGTGCAATAACCGGTGGAACTAGAGCCCCACATCAAAGAGTTTTTGCTCCAGTTGACGGTGATCAACATGTTAAGTATCCATACTTAATTGATGCAAATGAATCAATTAATTTTGGTAATGCAGCACAACAATCATATGTTGACACGTTAAAAAACCCAATGGGTCCTGCTGGATTTGTTTCACAGTATGTACCATATAATGCTGATCCATGTACAGGTTCAACTGTTGAATGTTTAAGTAAAAAAATAGATTTATCTGTAATTGGTGGTGGAAGCATCTTATCGGTTACTGGAGCCACAGATTTTTCTGAATGTCAATATATTACATTAGTTTTTAAATCTGATTTTGTTGGGTCTGAATATACTATAAGTGGAAATACACAAAGTTTAGTTTATAAAATAACTGGTACTAGTGCGAATGAAATTTATTTGGATAGAAATATGCCTAATTTTTCTGGACAAACAGGAACAGTTAGAGTGGTTTGTAATAAATGTAAATTAGAATATCCACAAGAAACTGAAGTTGCTGACGTTTGTTCACCAGTAGCCCCTGATAATTTAGCACAACACGATCCATGGCAATTAGAATTAGTTTGGACTGACGAACCAGCTGGTTTAGATACATTAAGTGATGATGAATATATTTCTGGTTATACTGGATCTCAATTCGCATCATTAAAAGAATATCTTGGTTACACATCAAATACAGGTCAAACATTTACAAACACAACTGGTGGCACAATATCTAATCCAACATCATATACAAATACATTTGGAGAAAAAGTTGATGTTAAACCAACTAACCAAAGAGCAATAGCTGTTATTCATTTTTCTGAATTGGGTGATATTATTAATGACCCAGAAAGATTCTTTAAATATGATGACTATATTGCTCATGGAACAATCGATAATCAAACATTATATGGAGAACAAATATCTGACGCAGAATATTTCGAAGTTTATATCCCATTTTTATTATATCATAGAAACACTGGGTCTACAATTGGAGCATTATTTACTATGGGCACAACTGATTATTATGTATCATCCGCGGTAAATAATAAACCAAATACTAATAACCTTAAATTTAGATTCTTAGTTGATCAACAAGGTGTTAACGTTGGTAAAGTATTTGTTGATAAGAAAATAATTGTTTTCGATGATCAAGAATTGGTTGCAGCATTAGAATATAAAACAAATAGAAAATGGACATTACCAGCACCAAGATTTAGTACAGTGCCAGTTGACTTACCAACATTCTATGATTTAGATCCGGTTATTCTATCTGGTGAAACCGCTTGGGTGACTTATATGTTTCAAAATACCTCAACAACAGGTATTACAGGTATGCATTGTAATTACTATGGCGAAATTACTGGATCAACAAATTCTAATATTGGGTTTAAGTTTAATACTGGTGAATTTAAATTTCTAAGTGATAGTTCACAATTTACAGGTTTCACAGCTAATAAGTTTTACGCATTAGTACAAGTACCACTACCAGGACAAAAACCTTCACCAAACGATTGGACCTTAATTGATTTAACATCTCAAATATCCGGTCATACCGTTGGTAATTTAATAAATAAAACAAATATGTGTGGTTATCAATTTGTTGTAACCGGTGATATGATAACTGCTGGAACACCATATAATATTGAATCATTCTTAGGAAATTTACCTGATAAAACACAAACAACATCACCACAATTCGGTGATCCTCAACCATTTCCAGGTAGTGTTAAGTTAACTAGAGCAACAGATGTTCAGGTTTTAAATTTTATGGTAAATCTACCATCTTCACAATTTATTACCACACAAAACCCAACATATGTTACTGGTCAACAAAAAAGAATTACTGAAGTTGCGTTACTAAACGATAACAAAGAACCTTTGATAATGGCAAAAAGTTCTAAACCAATTCAAAGAATTGGAAATCAAGTGTTTTCTGTTAGATTAGATTTCTAAAAGGCTTTACAATAATTTTATTTTTCCATATAATTGATATATGGAAGTAAAACTTAAAAACAAGTCCAAGATCCTTGGGCTAGATATTAGCACAAAAACTATTGGGTTTGCGTTATTTGATTTGACAGGTAAAAATTTGTTAGAGTTGACGCACTTTTCTCCAAAGATTAAGCCACAGCCCCAAGACAAATTAGAAGAATTACTTAAGAAAGCTGAGGCATTTCATAAAAAACTAGAGGACTATAAGAACATGGGTATAGTTAAGGTTATTATTGAAGAACCTTTATTAAACTCAAATAACGTCTATACCGTCGGAACATTATTACGTTACAACACGATGGTATGTAGATCGGTGTATGATATTTTTGGGATTGTTCCAACTTTTATTTCAACATACAACGCAAGAAAATTTGCATTTCCTGATCTAGTTGGTCCTAATGATAAAGGTAGAAATGTTTTATTTGGTGGCTATGCAAAAGATATAGATAAGAAACATGTGATTTGGGAACATGTAAATGCGGTATGCCCAGATGTTAAATGGTTATATGGTAAATTAAACGCATTGAAAAAAGAAAATTATGATATGGCCGATGCTGCGACTGCAGTTATTGGTTACATTAATATGATAAAAGAAACAGAATAAATTTATTTAAAAAAAAAGAATATGACAGAACAAAAAACATTTAAGAGAATGACAGACGGTAAGATCGTCTTAGAAGATGTGATTTATGATAGTAGTTTTGGTAAAAGATCAATTATATTAAATCCAAAAACAGGAAACAGAATCGATTCAATCAGAATAGGTGAAACGTCATATTATCCAGTTGGACAAGTTAAGAAAAAAAATATGGCAACTAATGTTTCATAACTAAAAGAAATTTACTTATATTTAAGTAAGTAGGCGGAAATGTGGTGAATAACTGCATTTTTGTTTAATCCTCAGAGGGTGGTGTCTCTGGGGATTTTTTTTTGTCAAATATTTTATTTATATTTAACCCATGGCAACAATTGACACCGAATTTGAACCTATTATTGAAATCCTGGAAGATATGCTGGGGGATTACAAACTACATAATGACCACAAAGGCCAAATATCCTTTGATTGCCCCGTTTGTTCTCATGAAATCAAGGGTTTGGATGAGGGTGACGGTAAAGGTAACTTAGAAATTAATTACAAATTAGGAGTATATAAATGCTGGTCTTGTAGTGAAACAAATAATACAAAAGGGCCTTTATATCGACTAATTAAAAAATATGGCAACAAAAAACAAATTCAGTTTTATGAATTAATGAGACCTGAAGAGGTTGACACAACATTACCTAAACCAAAGATTCTAAAGGGATTACCTAATGAATTTATATCATTTATAACCGCATCGTTAGGGTTAAAATTAACACACCATTATAAAAAAGCGTACAACTATATTAGAAGTAGGAATATAACTGATGATATGTTAGCAAAATATAATATTGGTTTTGCATATGACGGTGAATATGCAAACAGAATTATCATTCCATCATATGATTCTGAGAACAAATTAAATTATTTTATTGCTAGGTCATATCTACCTAGAACTAAAATGAAATATAAAAATCCTGATGTTCAAAAAGAAATCATTATCTTTAACGAACATTTAGTAAACTGGGATGAACCCATTTATTTAGTTGAAGGAGCTTTTGATAGTATTTTTGTTCCAAATTCAATACCCTTATTAGGTAAGGTTATGGGAGAATTTTTATATTCTAAAATATATTTTATATTCTAAAATATATGAAAAAGCGAAAGAATTAATAATAGTGCTAGATGGTGACGCGTGGAACGATGCAGAAAAATTATTTCATAGGTTAAATAATGGGAAACTATTTTTAAAAGTATGGGTAGTTAAAATGCCAGAAGATAAAGATATCGCTGATTTACAAGGAAACTTTGAAAATTTAAATAAAATACAATTAGACTAACATGGATTTACTATTAGAATTAAACAAATTTGATCACATCAAGTATCATGACGAACCTCACCATTATTATATTGGTGATCGATTGTTAACATCTGCTACAACATTTATTGGGCAGTTTAAAAACAAATTCGATAGTGATGGTCAATCAGAAAAATATGCGAACAAGCATGGTTTAGTAAAGGAAGAGGTGCTTGCTGAATGGGATCATAAAAGAGATTATAGTACAATTAAAGGTAGTGCTGTGCATGATTATGCTGAGAACCATTGGAACAACAAAATATTTCCATACGATCCACAAAATATTTCCATACGATCCAGCCCCAGCATTAAACAGATTTGGTGAGGATATCGTTAAGCCAGCATATGACAAGTGTGTTAAACTATTTGATCAATTCTATCAAGATAGCCGTGCTAATCTAGTACCAATTAAAAATGAATTTATTGTTGGCGATGAAGAGTTAGGTATTTGTGGAATGATAGATCAATTGTTTTGGAACAAAAAAACAAATCAGTTACAAATCTGGGATTGGAAAACAAATAAAGCAATTAACACTAAGAGTGCCTTTGGTAATAGATTCAAAAGACCAATTTCACACCTAGAAGAATGTGAATTCAATAGCTATAGCTTACAGACAAGTCTTTACAAATATATGATTGAAAAAAATACCAACCTTAAGATTGGTGATTTGTATTTCGTTTGGTTCTTTGAAGGAAACGAGACATACAAAGTATTCAAATGTCTAGATATGCGTAAAGAAATTGAGGATATGTTTAAATACGGAGCATCATGATAAAAAAAATAATACACATTGCGGATTTACATATTCGCACAATACAAATGCATGATTTGTATAAAGAACAGTTTGAAAAACTGTTAGATGAATTAAGCGTAAAATTCTTAGAATGGACAGATGAAGGTATATCGCACAACGAAATTAGAATTGTTATTGCAGGTGACATCGCACATCAAAAAATTAATATCTCGAATGAGCAACTTCTTTTAACTAGTTGGTTCTTAAGAGAATTAACTCGGTTTGGTAAAGTTGTTATTATTCCAGGTAATCATGATTTCTTAGAGAACAACACCCAAAGATTGGATAGTATCACACCTGTTGTTGAGCTATTAGACAATGATAATATTTTTTACTTTAAAGATATGGGGGTTTATCCTGATGTAAATGTTAACTGGGTTGTGTATTCGTTATATCAACATAATCAGAGACCAGACTTTAAGAACACAGAAGATATGCTAAACGTTGGTTTATTTCACGGTGCGATACAAGGAATGTCAACGGATCTTGGATTTAAGTTTGAAGATGGTTATGATCGTTTAAATTTTGTTGGTTTAGATTTACTATTGTGTGGCGATATTCATAAAAGACAAACATTTAAACTACCTGGTGGTGGTTTAGCTGTAATGATCGGATCACTAATACAACAAAACTTTGGCGAAACAATTAATCACCATGGGTATGGTGTTTATGATGTTGATACAAATGACTATCAATTTCACAATTTGCAAAATGCAAAACCTTTTATGCATTTCAGCATATCGGATATAAAAGACATAGAAAATGAAAAAGAAAATCTCATTAATGCTGGATGATGAATTCGTTCGGTATTGTGAATTAAATAAAATTACTGACATGGACTCTCTTGCTAGAAAAACATTTCAGCGAGGGTTTACCATTCTTAAATTCGGTGAAACACCGGTTAGTGCAAGAGGTAAAGAAACCATTGTTGAAAAAGAAGTCATAAGGGAAGTGGAAAAAATTGTTGAGGTTGAAAAAATAATTGAAATAATAAAAGAAGTACCGGTAGAAAGGATTGTTGAGATTATAAAAGAGGTTCCGGTAGAGGTTAAAGGTAAAACACAAATAATAACAAAAGAGGTTATTAAAGAGGTACCAATTGAAAAAATCGTTGTTAACGATGAGGAAAATAAAAAATTAAAAGAAGAAAATAAAAAATTAAAAGACGAATTAAATAAGATTACGGAATCTCTTGAAAAAATGAATAAAGCAAGATATCTTAAAGGAAGTGATCTTAATAATTTGTATGAAGAATAAAATTTAAAAATATGATTAGTATTATTGTTTTGTGGGCATTCATGGGATATGGATTAACCACCATTTTAGTTTATGGTTCAATTTTCGAAGTACCAAGAGAAAAGATAAAGAAAAATTCAAAGTTCTTTGGTGACTTGATAAAATGCGTAATGTGTACTTCAACATGGGTTGGGTTCTTTATGTCTATAGTTTTGGGTGGGTTATCCACTAGGATATTAGAAACCCACTGGGTACTATCAATATTCTTTGATGGAATGGCTACGTGTGGGATGGTTTGGGCTATTAATGGTATCGTGGAATTTTTTGAAGAATCCAGGATTAAGTAATTTTTGGTTTTTAAAAATTAAATTGTAATTTTAACTTATGGAGAATCCTTTTATAAAAGTTGAGTGGGAAGACGTTGCTGAAAATTTCACACCAGAACGAATCAAACGTGTTAAAACGTACTTTCAAACAAAGTATAACACAACACATGTACAAGTTATTACAAAAACTTTAAGTCAGAAGCAGGATACCAGACTTAAGACCCTAGAGGTAAGTGATAATATATTAGACAATCAGTTTCAAAAGAAATTGATGAAAGACTTCCTAAGTGAAAACGATGTTCAAATTAAATGGGAACTAGTTGACAGATTAGATAACCGTGTTAATGACGAAATAAGTAAAGAAAACGAAAACAAAGTTAGATACAATAAATGGTTTATTAAGAAAGTTGAATTTTCTAACTTCCTTTCATTTGGTGATAACAATGTAATTGATTTTACGAATTTATCTGGCATTACTGTAATTGAATCTAATCCTAGAAATTTTGGTGGCAAATCAACATCTAGTGTTGATCTGTTGATGTTTTTATTCTTTAATTCAACAACCAAAACCAAAACAAATAGTGAAATTTTTAACAAGTTTACTGATGTTGATACAGTGTCAGTTAAAGGTTATATCACAATTGATGGTGATGAGTATGTGATTGTTAGAACTTTAACAAGGAAGAAATCTAGATCTGGTGACTACACGGTTAAAAATGAATTAGAGTTCTTTAAGGAAAAAGAAGATGGTGAATTAGAAAATTTAACTGGGGAACAAAGAAGAGAAACAGAAACATTCATTGCGTCAGCAATTGGAACGGAGGAAGATTTTTTATCTACAATTCTTACAACTGGTTATAACCTAGAAGAACTTATTGAATCCAAACCAACAGCTAGAGGTCAAATTCTAACTAAATTTTTAGGGCTTGAGTCTCTAAAGCAAAAAGAAGAGGTGTGTAGAACCATTTATAATGATTGGGCTAAAAAATTAATTAGCAACAATTATAATATTGCTCAATTACAAAATGATATAACATCTTATGGCGAAAATATTGTTAATCTTAATAATGATATAACAACGCGTACCCAACTATTGGGTGAGTATAATATCACCCATAAACAATTAGAAGAAAGAAAGGAACATATTCTTGGGTTAAGGTCTAACGATATAGATCAGGAGTTAATTAGAACAAATCCAACATCACTAGAAAAAGAAATTTCTCTTTTAAAATCACAAAAGGAAACAAACCAACAAAATGTTGATAGTGTTTCTGTTGTTGAACCATCACGATATTATCTTGAGGATGAACACAATCAGTTGAAAGAAAAAATTAATCAATTGGTGATGGAGAATCGTTTAGGCGAAAGAGATAAAACGGAAAAAGAAAAACATATTAAATTATTAGAAGAGGGTAAGATATGTCCTAAATGTAATAGACCATTAGATGAGGTTGATCATACAGATGAAATTGAGGAAACTAAAAAAGAAATTGAAGAAATCAATAAGGTCAGAGAGAATACTGATAAAGAAATTGATGATTTAAAAAAACAATCAGATTCTTTTGAAACATTAAAAACCGAATTTGATACTTACGAAAGAAACAAACTTCGTAAAGCAAGATATGAGTTAGAGGTTGAACAGAAACAAGTTGAGATCAACGCTAAACAGCTTAAATTAGGTAACTATGAAGCCAACCGTAAAAAATTAGAAGACAATCAAAAGATTGATACCGAATTAGTTACTTTAAGAACACAGATCGAAAGTTTAAATGGGGATATTAGAATATCAACAACAACAATTGAGAGAAATAAAAATAACATTACTTCATTTGAAGAAAAAATTGGTATTAATAACGATTTAATAACTAAGATTAAGGCTGAAGAAGAATTACAAGGTGTGTTTAAAACATATCTATTGGTTTATGGTAAGAATGGCATATCAAAAACAATTCTTAAGAACATGATACCACTTATCAACCAAGAATTGAGTAGATTATTATCTGAAAGCTGTTACTTCATTTTAGAATTAAACATTAATGATAAAAACGAATTAGATTTCATAATGATCGATTCTGAAACTAGAATTATTAAACCATTAAATGCGGGATCTGGTTACGAGAGAACAATCGCATCATTGGCATTAAGAAGCGTTTTAACGAAGGTTTCTTCACTACCTAAGCCGAACATCGTTGTGATGGATGAGGTCTTTGGTAAGGTCGCAGATGAGAATTTAGAGATGGTTGGAGAGTTCTTTAAGAAAATTAAGAATTACTTTGAGCATATCTTTGTTATTTCACATAACCCATTGATTAGGAACTGGTCTGATAACCTTATTATGATCAAAAAAGAAGAGAACGTATCATCAATTGATTACATTTCTACCAAAATTTCTTAATTTGAAAAACATTAATTATATTTGCTTAAACAACTAATAGATATGACACCTAAAGATTTAAATAGTTTTGGTCTATATGCTAAAGACCGTGGAGTTAGCTCTCTGGACATGCATTACTTCAATAAGAATATTGAAAATAGCTTAACACCATACATTCTTGAAGAAAGAAGTTTGAATGTTACCGTTATGGATGTGTTCAGTAGATTGATGATGGAAAGAAT
>Ga0208133_1000507_pt1 | contig 15260 bp, 11 predicted proteins | sample ColrivemetaGS535_FD_187595 | JGI IMG/M metagenome (GOLD analysis project Ga0208133, IMG submission 187595) | Estuarine microbial communities from the Columbia River estuary, USA - metaG S.535 (SPAdes) (version 2) | ecosystem: Environmental > Aquatic > Marine > Intertidal zone > Estuary | place... | reverse complement strand
GTGGTTGGCGTTGTCATGTCGCTTAATGCTGCAATGGAAGAACAACGTAAAAAAACTATTGAACTAGCTAATGCCACTGTAATGAGCCAATCAGCACTTGAACAAATGTCTGAAGATTTTGGAACTGTAAGTTTAACAGAACAAAGAAAAATAAAGCAAGACGCTGCGTTGACAAATGTTACTGAAAAACAAATGTCGGCTGGACAGCAATATATTACAGAAATGGAAAGTGGTCAAAAACTTCTTGCAGGTGTTAAACTTCAGCAACAGTCTGGAATATCCTCGGAAGAAATTGGAAAGTCCGTTGCATCTAATATGGCAAATGCTGTAGCACAAGGCGTTATTACAGAAGAGCAAGGTACAGAAATTATTGCAGCTCTTGGAGCAATGGCTGGAAATGTTGGAATTACCACTGCAGCATCTGGACAGTTTAAAACCTATACTAGAGATTTAACACAAACTGCCGCACTGACATCTGAAGCAGACCTGGCTTCTATTCAGGGTCGTACAACATCATATGATCTTGGATATGGAAACAGAGTTGATGCAAATCTTGGATTAGCTACAGAGGGTGTCAATGCTTATGGAAAAGCAGTGGGAGGAATTGACACAATCAATGCAGCATATGATGCAAAAGTTAAAGAGGCAAAAACACAAAAAGAAATAAATGCACTAGAAAGAGAACGAGCAGATGCCTTAGATAAACAAAATAAGACTGCTACACAAATATACGACACTGTGGTTTTGCAAAAAGCAGCATTGGGTGGAGAGTTTGATAGTGGATTCTTGACAAATATACAGACTGCAACTGGTGGCACGGATAATGCCACATACAAAACAGCAGAAAAAATTAATAATCTTGGGGCAGACAATGCCGACTTTAAGTTAAGACTTCAAACACAGTTAGAGTCTGGAACACTATCAGCAGAGTCTATTGAAGTGTTGCTTGGATACGGTGCAAAAAATAAAACTTTTGGTGCAAACTATGACCTAGCAATTACTGCTAAGGGAGAGGTAGACGTATTAAATGCTATAGAACAACTAAAAGCTTCTGGTAATGAAAACCAGATTGACACATTAGTAAATGTTGCATCAACATCAAATGCATCGGCAGGAGCAATTGCCGAATCACTTGCATTCTCAGCAGATAATAGTCTTACAACTGCCCCTGGAAGTATTGGTCAAATGGCTAACGCTCTAGACAATGTAAAAGCAAAGTGGGAAGACTTTAAAAATGCAACTAGTGAAAAAGCTCAACTTGATGCTATAGTAAAAATAGTTGGAGATAAAGAACTTGCAAAAACTATTAAAGATAGCAAAGTTTTTCAAGGACTTCCAGCAAAACAAAAGAAACAATATATTGCACAAATGACGGTAGCTGCTACAGGAACAGTTAATAAGAGTAGCGAAGCATATAGGCTTTATGCAGCACTAGCGAAAGAAATGACAGGGAAAGACCCAACACCAGAAGGCTTTGTTGAATGGACATTTTCTAGAATTAAAGGCAGCAAAGGTAGTGGCGATGGTAGTAGCGGCAATGACAACGGCGGTACAGAGACTGTTGGTGGAGATACTGGTTCTGGTGGATCATCTGAAGAAACAATTAGCCCACTTCAAAGAAGAATGAATAGGATTAATGCTGCACTTAAAATTATTGGTCTAAAAGAAGCTAAAATCAATAAAAAATATGAAGAACGTAAAAAAGCTTTAGAAGAAATTGCAAAACTTAATGATCAAATTCTTGCACAACAAAAAGATCAATTAGATATTGCCGATGCATTATCCAGAGGTGACATTGCATCAGCAGCAAGAGCTGCTCAACAATACCGCACTAATGAAGCACAAAGAGCAAAAGAAGCACAAATGAAGGCTCTTGAAGATGCACAAAAGAATGAACTTGCAAGTGTAATGTTTAAGGGAAAGACACGTGCAGAGCTTGAGGCTAGACTTGCAAAACTAGAAATGCGTCAGGCTAAGAGAGACTATAGAAATGTCTCTGGCGGAGGAATGATAAGAGGATACGCTGGCGGAGGAATGATAAGAAGATACGCTGTTGGTGGTAAAGTTATGTCATATTTCTCAGGAGGAAATGAAGTTGGAAATCCTTTAGGTTCAGATACCGTTCCTGCCATGCTTACTCCTGGAGAGTTTGTTGTTAAACGACCTGCCGTTCAAAACTTTGGGGTAAAGAATCTAGAAGCAATCAACAATGGTAGTGCTAGTGGATCTTCAGGCGTGTATAATTATAGTATCAGCGTAAACGTTAATACAGATGCAGATCCAGACCAGATTGCACGAGCAGTAGCACAAAACGTAAAGCGTACAGATTCTTACAGAATAAGGGGTAATAGACTATAATGGGATACTTTGACGGCAGACAAAAATACAGCAGACCACAAGGAATGATGTGGACTGAGAGTGACACTACATACAATGCTCTTACAGTGCCAGCCACAATAACAGATCAATCTACTGTCTTGATACTTTCAGATCATAATCGCTCTCCAATTGAAGTTAGCAAACTAAGAATTGAAACCAGAGATAGAATGATTAATGGTCGTATGCGTTCTTATCACACTGCAGATAAAATGTCAATTTCTGTTTCGTGGGAGATGCTACCTTCACGAGCATTTGCAGGTGACCCCAGCTTTAATCTTTCAACTGGTATTTCAGAAAACCCATCACTTGCAGCATCCCCCAGAGAGTTTCAGCACACAGTAGATGGTGGTGCTGGTGGGGTAGATATCTTAGACTGGTATGAAAATCATACTGGACCATTTTGGGTATACCTTGCTTACGACAAGTTTAATAACTTTGAGGCTCAGGCTGATAAATACGCATATCTAGATGTATATAACGAAGGCGTTGAAATGTACATTGCAGACTTCTCCTACTCTATTCAAAAACGTGGAGCAAACAACTTCGATTACTATGACATTTCTGTTACACTAGAAGAGGTATAATGTTCATAAACAGTAATCTCAAATCACACCTAGAAACGTCTGCAACCGTTCATGGTGAGTCTTTGATCCTTGCTGAAATTAATATGAACTATGCAGAAAACTTCGATGCAATTGGAAACTATAGATACCGTCAAACAATTGCAAGCCCAAATACCCCAAATACTATAAACTTTGGAGTCATTACAACGACATACGACCCCACAGACGCTCTGAACGCCTATACTGGGGCAACAGACTCTGATGTTGTAATTGATGGTGGTATTGACACTAGCAACAATCCAGTTGTTTTTACTTCTATTCAAGAGAGAAAAAAGCTTCTGTTCTCTTTGGAAGATTGCTTTAACAGATTTAGACCAAGATCTGGAATCAATAAAGCAGTGTACTATGGGGACATAGCAAATTCACGATACTCTCATAGCGATGGTCCAGATATGATGAGCAGACCTCGTTACTATGTTTCAGATAAAGAAGATAAGTTTAAATACTGGACATCATTTAGACAAGAAGAGTCTGGAAACGTGGCGGTAGAGAGAGGAATTTCTGCAAAAGCCTGTGTAGTATCTGAAACAGTAACCACATACCTCATTGACGATGCGGCTCCATTTATTGTGTACAAGGAAAAAGTTCCAGTAAATAGAATTATTGTTAAGATGCAAACACATGTTGGCTCAGTAAAGCAAGACCCTATTAATTCTGGTTCATATCAAATGGTTAATGACCCACTCTTTGACAGCATCGAAACCATTCAAAATAGAACAATTCCAATAGATTGGAAAATTCAATACCTTGAAGAAAATCCAACTACAAATGTTTTAACTTGGCAAGATGCCGTAGACTTTGGAACCCTTTACCCAGATGGCAAAGATAACGGTTTTCCAGTTATTTCAAGGGATGGATATGTAGAACTTCACTACGGTAAAAACGGAGACGACTATAACTGGTATCTTGGCTCACAGTCACAATCTAGCAACACATCAATTATGACTAAATTCAGTAGTGTTGTAGAACTAGAAGGAACCCAGCATCTTCCTGGGGAGTATGAAGAGTTCATGTTTATTAAAGGCTTAAGAATTGTTGTAAAAACAATGAGTAGACAAGACGTTCCCTTTGAACTTATCGAACTTTCTCCACGTCTTGCTGCAGACTTTTCTTCAATTACAAAAGATTACAAGACTAGCAGGGTTGCTTCAGATCTTGGAATGAGTGGTATGCCAGTTGGACAACTACTAGCCTCAACTGGATCAATTACAATAGCAGATTATGATCAAGTTCTGAATAGAAACAATCAAATTTCAGCCTCAAACCCAACTGGAAGTGTTATTGCTAATTTTGTAAATAGAAACCTACAACTAAAATTCTTTGAAATAATCAAGGAAGATATGGAAGATACTTCAAAGTGGTATTATGTTCCAATTAAAACATTATATGCAGAGTCATTCCCAGAGTTTGACAATAACTCTAGAATGGCAACAATACAGTTAAGGGACATGTTCTTTCACTTTGAGTCACTTACTGCCCCACAACTTTTACTAACCAACGTCTCTCTTAGCTATGCTGTAGCAATGGTTATGGACTCAATCGGCTTTTCAAATTATGCATACTACAAGTCAGTTAATGATAATGATCCAATCATTCCCTTTTTCTTTGTTGCACCAGACACAAGCGTTGCACAGGTCCTAGAAGATTTAGCGGTATCAACTCAGACAGCCATGTTCTTTGATGAATACAATAACTTTATTCTTATGAGCAAGAGATACATGATGCCAAATCCTGGAGATCGTCAACCAAATAATCCAAATGAGGAAGTTAACTTTACGTTATATGGAACAACAGACTTTATTAAGACTGGCATATTAAATAATAAAACAGCAAATACCGCTGTGCCACTATCAAATATTAAATCAATTGGTTCCGTAGACAAAAATATTTTTAATGATGGCTCAATTAAATATACTTCACGATATATTCAAAAGAGTTATGGAGAAATTAGACAGGCATCATTTATTGACAGAGATAAAACTTGGCAGTATAAGCCAGTGCTACTTTGGGAAATTGAACCTAGCGAAAACTCAAAGTCGATAAACGAAGAAAAAGCAAAACAGGGGGCATATGTATTGTCTGCTATTCCTCTTAACTCAAACTTGTCTAATGTTATTCCTACAGTACAGAACAATCAAATAGTCAATAATGTGATGGACTTGGGCGAGGGTGTCTACTGGATACCACGTTACAATGGATACTTCTACGCAAACGGAGAAATGATTAAGTTTGATGCAGTAGAGTACAACGTTGCAAAACCGCTAATAGGCTCGAACCTGACAACTAGTACTCTTAATGGAAATACCACTATCACTACAGTATCTAGAATATTTAAAAATGTAAAGCCTGGTCAAAAGATTGTAAAAGTTTCGGGTACTGGAAACATTGCAGCCAACACAACAATAGCCTCAGTAACACAAACAGAGTCAGTAGTTGATATATATGAAAAAAGTGCTATACAAATAACTACAGTAATTACTTTGTCTAGTGCTGCAACAGCTTCTGGTAGCCTGGTCTTTAATATTGAAAATGATTCAAGCAATGTTTGGATAAACAATGTTCAAGAATACCAAGACTATTTTGCACAGATTCCTTTTAATGGAAAGATGTATCCTACTGGACGTGTAAGAATTTTTGCTGAACCGTTCTACGAATCATACAGTGATAACGGAGTTACAAAAACTAGACTCAAAAATGGTGCAGTAAATAAGCATGGTCGTGGTCAGTTTAACACAAGCATAGTGGATCACAAGGCAGGTATTGAAGGTACAGACTGGACAGACGATGATTATATTTTTGGAATGTTTATGGATTCTGATTATTTATTTAATGATAAATCAAACAACGAGCTTACAGTACTAGTAACAGTAGCAATTCCACTTGGAAGTCCTAGTAAAGAAATTACTCTTGTTAGCAATAAAGGAATAGATAAAAAAAGTATTGTTACTGGATCAGGTATTCCACCTAACACTAAAGTTGTGAAAAAAAAGGGTAAAGATACTATAATTGTAAATAATGACTGTGAAAATGTTGTTGTTGACCAAGAAATCTATATTAGTGGAAAAGGAATTAAAGCAAGAGACTTACTATTAGCCGATCCAATAATAACAACAGGTCTTGGATTAGGAAATCCAAGTGATGCAGAAACAGCAGCACAAACTATTGCAAAAGAAACAGTAAGAACTGGAATTATTAAAAACATGCTTTCTTCTGCTTATTACTCTGAAGATACCCTAAACTCTTTAAAGTCTACACAAACAGGAACGGTACAATCATCAGCTCTAGTTATGACTGGATCTACAGCAAAACCAGTATATGGAAAACCGCAAGATTTTATAGCTTATATTAAAAAAGATTTAACAGCCGAAGGGATAACCCCAAAACTTTTTGGCGGCAGATTAAGAATTATTGGAAGGCTAGATAATAATGATCACAGTGTTCAGACTCCATATGGTGCTAATCCAGTAGCTACAGTTACCCCTAAAAATTCTACTGAAAACAAAACAGTTTATGCATCATCTGGTGGCATAACCTTTATGTTTGATGAAACTAGAAGTCGTGGATATTTCTTTGAGATTGCTGCACTTACTGCAGGAAATATAGATGAATATAGTAATGAAGACGGCATTGTAAATGTAATGTTCTATAAAACAGTAACAAAGTCAAATGCTACTTTAGAATCAATAATAAGAACAAATAAATCACGAGAGATTAAATTTACTGGGGCAAATTCTTTTAAGGCTGGAGACTTTGTGGCAGTATCAATAGATGGAGACACCTATAGCTCTTATGAAAGAACGGCAGAGCAGCCATACACAGTTCTAACGGCAGACGGAAGTAGCTTTACTGTAAGGGGAGACAAGGCAACATCTTCAGAAACTATTGATTTGTCTAGTTTAAATGCTGTTGCATCTTACACTGTAAATATAAAAAACAAGGCAGTACCATATAAATTATGGGAAGGTCTTTCAAATATAGTTGTTGACGATGGCAAATTTACTGGTCAGCACAGATTAAAGGGTGAACAAAATCCAAGCGTCTATGATCTAGCTGTTGAGTATGAAGATATTTTTGATAATAATTATGATGGTATTGCTAATGAAGATGGAACACCTAGTGCTGGAAGAAAGTTTTATCTATACTTAAATCAAAAATTAATTGGAACAGTAATAGATCCAGTACCACTTCCAGTACTTAATACTATTGGTCCATTTGTTAGAAGCACATCAAAGGTAATGTTTGAAAACATTTATGCTATTGAGCAGGACAAGTCAAATAATGGCGTTAACCTTCAGGATGCTCCTTTAAGATCTGGCTCAATTTTTAATGAAGAAACAGATACTGACAACTCATTTAGAAAGTACTCGGTAAGCAGTGCCGTTCAGGATACATATATAAAGGGCATTAGCCCACTTCATCAGCCAGACCATAAAATGTATTTTGAAGAATTTGGAACAATTATGAGAGAGTCTGCTTACTTTAACTTTAGATACGACAAAGCGTATCCTGCATTTATTTCAAAAATTGCACCAACATTTAATAAACTAAAGGGCTATGCTGTTGCTGGATATACTGGAAACGCATACGGTGCAGAGTTTTTGATATTCAATACAACCGACTCAGCTGTAAACCTAGATGAAACAAGCGGTAATTATTTAAGAATTCTTGGTGTTACATTTACACAAGAGTCAGACCGTCAACTCACACTCGACGAATATTTAAAAGTCAAGAGTGACTTGTCAAATCCAGATTTTAACAATTCTGTTTTAGAAAGTTCAATAGACAATCCTAATACTGCAGCAAAAAATCTAAGGCTTATTAAGAATAGTCGTGTAACAAATGGACGTAACGAATTCTCAATCGATGCAACATATATACAAGATGCAGACCAGGCAGAAGAATTGATGGGGTGGCTAATAGAAAAAATGCTAGACCCAAGGCTATCCATAGGACTGTCAATCTTCCCAACGCCAACTCTACAGCTTGGTGACATTGTTACAATTAATTATAAAACTAGAAATACTCACGGAGACCTAATTGATGAAGTTGCTGACTCATCTAAGCGATTTGTGATATACAATATTGAGTATGGCAGAAATGAAGATGGTCCAGATATGACAATATATGTAAGTGAGGTATCGTAATGGCAAGAGGAAGAAGAAGAGGCAAAAATAAAAAAAATAAAGAAACGCCATTAGCTAATAATATATTTTTGCCAGAACCGCTATATGCAAGAGATAGACGTGGCGTAAAGGCAGCACGACCAGACATCATACTTAGTGAAGACTACCTCTCTCTTGAAAGTATGCAGGACTTTATTTTTGCTGAAATTGGTGGTCAAGAAGTTTTAGATATTTCAAGATCCGATTTTGTAAATAGCCCACTAAATCAACAGTATAGTGCTACTCCAGGAACTGGAACATCTTATATTCAAAGAGAGCCAATTGTTTTTTCCGACGGAATAGGAAATACATTTGCCTCTTTTGGTATGCCACTAGAAACATATATTCCAGAAGATCTTACAATAAATATTGTAGAACTAAACAATGCTACAGGCACAATAACCATACGACTATCAAATATGAGAGATAGCGATAGCGTAGAAGTTGAATTTTTGGCATATGCTACTGTTTCAGATGATATAATGTTTGAAGGGATATAAAAATGCTAACAACAAAAGGTAAAAACGTACTTGCCAAATACTTGGTAAACCAAGCTCCAGGGTACGCTGGATACATTGCTATTGGCTGTGGGGCTAACCCACTATCAACAATGACATTCTATGTAAACTCTGCATCACTTGTTTCTAATGTTGCAACATTTAGAACAAATGCTGCACATACATTTAAAGTAGGAGATAAGGTATTTATCAATGGGGTAGATAATGTTTTTGATAGAGGATATACAATTGTCACAGTTCCAAATGCAACAGCTTTTACAACAGCGTTACCCAATATTCTTACAGACCCAATAACAAGTGCAACCGTTACTCCAGCAGCAAATGGTACAGTTACGTATAACTATGTTGATAAAACATCTTTAGACTTTGAAATGTTTAGAGTTCCCATTGTTTCTCGTGGAATTGTTAATGAAAGCAATTTGACCAAGGTTGTATTTACTTCAGAACTTCCAAACCTTGAGCAATATGGAATGACAGAAATTGGAATCTATCCTTCTGGAAGCAACCCAACAGCAAGTACTATTGATAGCAGGGTATTGTTTAATTTTTCCGATACAGAAAACTGGGAGTATCACTCAGATCTTGTTGAAAAACCAGTTTCTTATGTAGGTGGTGCAGGATATGCCGCCAATGGTGCAACGAACATAACCAATGATAACTTTGTTTTGATTAACTCATACGATCCAATATTTGATACTTACTTTAGAAAAACATCAAAAGAACAACCACGTTTTGAATCAAAAACATTAATGCTTAGAGGAAATACTTCAGCAATAAATACCTATCTTTCAAATGCTTCTGCTCAAAATGTTTCCTCTTCAATATATTCAGTTTACGAAAACGATTCTTTTCCTGAAAATCAATCCCATATTCACCATCAAAACGTATCATTCTCATTTGATAAAAACTCAGCAGACGACGTATTAAAGTTGGCATTTTCAGTAATTACAGATTTTGCAAATGCCACACAATATTCAAGCATAAGTGGTATCAATATGATTGTTCAGTTTGCAGACTCTGAAACACTGGGAGTTAGCGAATATGCTAATATGCAATTTTCACTAAATTCAACAGACTTAAAGGCAAATAATGCAAACTCTCAATATTATGTTGTACAAAAGTCAAGATCAGAACTTAAAACAACACCAAACTTTCAATGGTCTTCTGTAAATACTGTTAAAATTTTTGCATCAGTTTTTGCTAATGCTGGACCTAATATTTCTACATCAGTTCTTACAAGCAATGTAGCCACAATAACAACATCTGCTCCACATGGATTAGCAGCAGGAGATAAAATTTTTATAACAAACAGAACTGGCTACAATGGTTTGCATCAAGTTGTAACAAACGTAAACGCAACAGCTTTTACCTATTCAATAATAACTTCAAATATAGGTTCTAATTCAACTCCTGGGGGCATAGTAGGAAAGCTTTTGGGAGATCACTGGATAGCCCTAGATGGACTTCGTTTTGAAAACATATCTTCCGCTACTGCAAACCCACTATATGGACTTACTGGATATTCTTTGCTTGCAGAAACATCGACAGCATCCAATGGGGCATCAATTACAGACTACCCAGTAGTAAAACAAAGAAACACAAATAACTTTATAGAGTTTAAATTTGCTGTAGATACTGGTGGTGCTATCTAGTGGCTGGTCAAGAAATATTCGAGGCACAGATATCAACAACCTCTTTTCCACCAAGATTACCAGGTAACAAGCTTGCACTTAGATATAAAGTAAAGTCTTCAGATCTTAATCAATCTACTACCTGGTCCCCCATTTATTATATTGATGGACCAACTAGACTTCAGGCAACTGTAAAATCAATCGATAATTTGACAACTACAAAATTTGTAGTAGATTGGGTAGATGATAACGTATCTAGCTACGACCTATTTGTTTCATACTCTATAGATCTTTCAACTTACAATGCAACAGATAGCTCTGTTGGAAATGTTAAAACTTTTTCTTTTACTTCAGAATTTATTCCAGAAGAACTTAAAAATTTTAAAGTTGGAGACAGAATAGATGTGGTCGGAGTAGGTGCTGCATACGACGGCATTGCTACTGAAGGTGGAACAGACATGGTAATTACCGCTATTGATTTAGAATCACCTAGTCCATACTCTATTACATTTACTGGTGATAGCAGCAACTCAGCGTCTGGTACAAAAACAGCTGGTTATTTTGCAACAGCAAATCTTGCAAGTCCAGAACAAAGATATCGTCAATATAGATATTTAGCAACTTATCCATTAACTGGAGAAGGAGAAAAAACATATACTTTCCAATCAGCAATAACCCAAAACGGTACTTTGCGTTATAAAACAGCGGCAGTAATTATTCAACTTGAAGGGACAAAGAAAGTTCTAGATACATCTCTTCAAATTGCAAAGACTGATAGAATAGCCCTCTAGTCTGGTATAATAATAGTATGAAACTTCCACTTCCAAATAGAGGTCAGCCCTTTGATCTAGCACTAGTTTATAGAATAATTGAAGAAATTAATAATTTGTGGAATGAGATCGGACTTCGTGTTTCCTCATATTCCTCAATTCAAACTGCAAAAGAAGCTATCAGCAGTGTTCGTTCAAGTGAGGTAAGAACTATTGCTGGATTTGTAAACGTTATTGACAACGCTAACGTAAAGACAAATGAAGACAAACCGTTTACTTATATATTTGACAGAGCATTTAAGTATCCACCAATTGTATCTACATCACTAGAAACTATTGGCGAAAGCAATACTGAATCAAGCAAAAGCTCTACTGTAATTCTTACAAGAGTTAGCACAAGTACAATTGAAGGAATTATTAGATTCGAAAAAGCAGGAACGGCTGCTGTACGAGTTAATCTTATTGCCGTTGGCATTCCTGTATAATGGACAGAGAGCAGTATAATTCTGCCCCACCAATTCCAGGAAGCAAGAAGGTTTGGTTTCTGAATGGCGACCTAGTTCGTATCTATCATCTTAATAGATCTAATGGGATTATGTCTGTATACAACATTACAAAAGATCAAGTTGAAAGCTGTTTAGTTATGGATTTTAAGCGGAATCGTGAAAGAGCCTATACTGTAGGAGAAACAGCCATACTAGTTAATCGACACAAAAAGTATATGCCAAGCCTTATGAAACGTGGAGTTATCCCTGAGCCAATGGGGTCTCAGAAGGGCGGAGAGCGTGGCTGGCAGGTTCGTTGCTACTACTCTGAATCTCAGGTACGAGATATTCGTGATATACTTGCTACCTACCACATCGGTAGACCAAGAAAAGATAAGTTGGTTACCAACGACATAACTCCTTCTCCACAAGAGTTGACAAGACGTATGGGAGATGGTATACTGACATATACAAGAACTGCAGACGGACAATTCATTCCTGTTTGGTCCGAAAGTATTTAATAGAAGGGTATGAGACATGGAAAATGAGAGCACAAAGGTAAGCGTTACGCTTGGCTACACACTGAATCTTGGCAACTTTCAATCATTGCGTATTGATATTGGCATTGTAGATTCTCGCCGTGATGGTGAAACAATCAACGAGGCTACAGAACGAGTCTATGACTTTGTAGAAGCCAAGGTAGCTGAAAAAGTTGCAGAGGCAACAGCGGAGATTGAAAGCAAGTAATGGCTGAACGCAAAGACCGAATGGCTTTGCTCAGTAGATACTCTAAGCTTTATGTTATAAAGCATGAGATGAAGCCATTATTAAATTTAAACGTAGAGCAGTGGTCTGCAGATGCGTTGATCGAGTCCTATACTCTTCCAATGTGTTACGACCTCCTAGAGTATTACTTTGACGTAGCAGAAAAGCCAACATGGAAATATTTTGCTAACTATACAGACACTCTTATCGTTGCTAGAGAGCAGCAAAAAAGAGATCAAATCGAAAGGGCAGAACGCCGTGAACAAGCAAGGAAGTGGTTAAGTGAATGATTCAGAAGCAAAGCTTATCTCAGCAGTATTACAAGATAAGCAGGTACACGTACTACTACAAGCCAACGTTGAAAACATTCTTCGTACTCACAATGACATATGGCAGTTTATTAGGAACTATTCTGAGCATAACGGCACTGTCCCACCTGTTACCCTTGTAGTAGATAAGTTCCGTGACTTTCATCCTATTGACGGTATTGGTGCAACAAAGCATCACCTAGAGGAATTGCAAGCAGAGTACCTTAACGATAGCCTCAAGGATATCCTTCGTAATACTGCTGCAGATGTTCAGGGTGGCAAGGGTACAGAAGCTCTTGAGTCCCTGATTCAAATGACATCCGAACTAAAGAAGAATACTGCTTCTATCCGTGACATTGATGTTACAGACATTGATAGTGCTATTGCATACTATGAAAATGTGCAGAAGCAAAACGAGCTAGGTCAGATCGGTATCAAGACTGGTTTGCCAGGCTTCGACAACTATCTTCCTGCTGGTATTATGCCAGGACAGCTTGGTGTATTCCTTGCCTATCCTGGTATCGGTAAGTCTTGGCTATCGCTTTACTTTGCGGTACAGGCGTGGAAGCAAGGCAAGTCACCTATGGTTGTAAGCCTTGAAATGAGCGAGACAGAGGTTCGTAACCGTGTCTATACAATTATGGGAGATGGTCTTTGGTCTCACCGTAAGCTCTCTAGTGGCGAGGTAGAGCTAGATATGCTCAAGTCTTGGCACGAAAAGAATCTTCAGGGCAAGCCTGAGTTCCACATTATCTCTAATGATTCTGGTGGAGAGGTTACTCCGTCAGTTATGCGAGGGAAGATCGATCAGTATAAGCCAGACTTTGTTATTGTAGACTATCTACAACTAATGTCACCAAATCAAAAGTCAGACAATGAAACAGTTCGTATGAAGAACCTCTCTCGTGAACTAAAGCTTATGGCTATCTCTGAAGAAGTTCCTATCATTGCTATCTCTTCTGCAACACCTGATGATGTTAATAAACTAGATACCGTTCCTACACTTGGTCAAACAGCGTGGTCACGTCAGATTGCTTATGATGCTGACTGGGTTATGGCTCTTGGTCGTGGTGCAAACTCAGATGTTATCGAGTGTGTATTCCGTAAAAACCGTAATGGATTTATGGGTGAGTTTATGGTCCAGGTTGATTTTGACAAAGGTGCGTACCGTTACAAAGACTTTGAAGATAACTAGTTATAATGGAGTATGCAAAGTCAACATCACAAGCCAATCAAGCGATTTGGTTTAGAGGGTAACATTCACGATGAAGCAGCAATTGGCAGACTTAAACAGGAGTATGTTAGACTGTTAAAGAGTGAGATGATTCTAACTGGGTACGCACCCAGATTAGACATTGACCCAGACTTTACAATTTTTTACAACCACGAGAAAGAAATTTTCGAATTTCAATTATCACTATATGGAACATATCTAGGAAAGAATAAAACACAATGGATAACAGGAATAGACGGAACAAAAGTGGTTCCTACACACAAGAACAAATCAAAAGAGTCCTTGCAGGATCAGGCATAGATATTGAATCAGAAGTAGATTCTGACTACATCATCTATTGCCCCTTTCACCCAAACCATCGTTCACCAGCAGGTGAAATCGATAAGCGTAGCGGAACGTTCTTTTGTTTTTCCTGTCACCACATTGCAGACCTAGTAGAAGTAGTGGTAAAAACCTCTGGTCGCACATACTTTGAAGCGGTACGCTTTATCAAGTCTAAGGGTACAGAGTCTGATCTTACACAAGACATTAATCGTCAGCTCCACACTAAGCCAGACTACGTACAGTTTGATGAACTATTAATTAAAAGATTAAATACGCAAGCACTAGAAGGACCTCGTGCAATGCGATACTTCTCAGGACGATTAATCACAGAGCAATCAGTAAAGAAGTTTGCTCTTGGCTTTTCTGAGAAACAAGACATGGTGACTATTCCTGTACACGCTCCAGACGGAATGTGCATTGGGTTTGTGGGTCGTTCCATTGAAGGCAAGGAGTTTAAAAACACTCCAGGAATGCCTAAATCAAAACTTCTGTTTAACCTACACAGGGTCAAAACAGCAGACAGGGTATATGTTGTCGAATCATCTTTCGATGCCATACGCCTTGACCAAGTTGGATTTCCAGCGGTAGCAACTCTAGGTTCTAACGTATCCAACGTACAGATTGAATTGCTTAAGAAGTATTTCAATAACATAATCGTTATTGCAGATAATGACGAAGCAGGAGGAAACATGAAGTCTAAGATCATTGATAAGCTTGGGTCTCGTGTATCCGTAATCACACTAGAAAAACAATACAAGGATATTGGAGATATGAAGGATGAAGATATTGCACAACTGGATGTTGCATTTGACAAAACCATCATATCTATGCTAAACTGATAACCTCAACAAACACAAGGAGAAAACTATGAGTGCAATTAAGGGACTTAAAAATCTAAACGCCCTACTCGAAAAACCAAAGTACGAAGGTACAAAGGTTCGTTGGCTTAAGCTTGCTGACGGACAATCCGCTACGATTCGTTTCGTAGAAGAGCTGGATGCAGACTCGCCATACTTCGATGAAAGTCGTGGAGAAGCCTGTGTCTTTGCAGAGCACACCAA
>Ga0208133_1000505_pt1 | contig 15320 bp, 15 predicted proteins | sample ColrivemetaGS535_FD_187595 | JGI IMG/M metagenome (GOLD analysis project Ga0208133, IMG submission 187595) | Estuarine microbial communities from the Columbia River estuary, USA - metaG S.535 (SPAdes) (version 2) | ecosystem: Environmental > Aquatic > Marine > Intertidal zone > Estuary | place... | reverse complement strand
TGCGTGATTTGTCATTCTGCGATTTTGTCCACTAATCTCTAAATCAACGTGTGGATTCCTAATTAAATCCAAAAATTTTTCTTTGTTAAAATTTTTAATGTCGTCATCAATAAATTTTGTGTTGAAGGAAAAATAAACTGAGGAGGCAAATAACAAATTTGATGGATGGTGAAACATAACAGTATCATATTCATCTAATTTTTGATTTATATCTAATATCATATTATTCCCTTTATAGATAAAGTCATATTCCATATAGTGAATTTTTTTGTATCCCCAAAAATCTGCAAAATTAATAGCATATCTAATTTGTCTGGCAATGGCCAAAGCGGTTGACTCATTATAAACCAGAGAAGTTTCTAAATAAAAATTTTCTGATTTAAACCATGCCATGTACGTTAAATCAAAATCTGTTAATATTTCATTTTGACTGTCATAATAAAAATGGTCTATTTTATCACAAATTTCTTTAGAAATTGGAGTATGACTAATAACTAAAATATCAAACTTATTCCTTAATCCTTGAAGATTTTCAACTAAATCCTGAAGTTTTCTTTCTTTTTTAAGATTCGGGCAGTGAGCCGATATAATTATAATATCTTTTTTTAGCATATTTTTTATTTATAGGCATATATTATACCTAATTCATCATTAATTTGATAATTCCCATATTCAAAATTAACATTAAAACCACACTTTTTTAATTTATTTAAAATGGTGTTTATTTCACCATTTTTATTTAGATGGTATTCTAAACATATTTTATTAATATTATTAGTTAGGTAATGTTCGTTTAAACTTTCAATAATTTCATACTCCGCTCCTTCACAATCTATTTTAAGATAATTAATTTTATCTATGTTATTGTTTTCTATATAATTGTTAAAGTTAATAGATTTACAGGTAATTGTTTGACTATTTTTATCACTAACAAACATAGAAGAATTAATAGAACTTTCAGGATTAATATTAAAAGTTACTTCACCATCTTTAGAACCTACCGCAGCCTTTTCAACTACTAAATTGTCAATATTAAAATTTTCAATTATACAATTATAAGATTGAGGTGAAGGTTCAAAACAATACACTTGTTTGGCTCCTTTACACAATGAATAATATGAAAATAATCCTAAATTTCCCCCAATATCAACTACAACATCCCCTTCTTTTACTTCAAAAAATTTATCATATATTTTGGTTACAAATATTTCATATAAGGAAAGTGCCGGGTCTTTGTCGTGAGGGTTGTTGTATTTATAATCTTTTAATACATTATATTTGTCTAAATCTTTTAAGTTTATAGATTCATTTAATATAGAATCTATTTTTAAATACATTTTTTTTAACTCATTATCCCATATTTCAAATCTTCTATGATATACTTTTACTGGGTGGGAAAAATAATAAGTAACGTTAGGTTCAACAGACATTTTTTCTTGATAGGAACAAAGTCCTGTATACCCATCCACTATTTTAATAATAATATTTAGGGGTTCTAAGGATTCAAATTGGATTCCTTTTTTATCGTCTATAAATTCTTTGAATATTATCATTATATGTTTTTAACTGCTAAACAAATACCTTTTTCTTTAAAAGTAGTAAAGTTTTTTAATTTTATAAAGTTGTCAATATTTTCCCTTTCCTCAGTTGATAAATTATTATATTCAAATATAATCAAATCTAAATTTAGATATTGTTCATCTGTAAGAGAGTAAAGCAATTTATCATCTAACCCTTCAACATCTAAATGTAACCAATTTACATCTGAAGTTATTAAAGTTGAAAATTTTATTGATTCTTTTAACGTAGATGTTATTTCTTCTTTTTCCCAATAATCTATTACCCTTTTTAAAACGGAATTTGTATATCCTCGTCCCCCTTCATAAAAAATTGTTGGTTCCCCATTTTCTGTAACCAAATTATTAATAAATGTTATTTGATTAAAATCATTATAGTTATGTTTTAATTCATTAAACTGCCTTTGACTAGCCTCAACTAAAATTAATTCAGATATCTTATCTAAAGCAACAGGAACCCACTCTCCAAAATCTCCATTGTGTGTACCTATAATAACACCTTTATTTGATTTTCCTTCATCAATTCGTTTTTTACAGTATAACCATAATTTTTGATAAAAATAATTCCCATTTTCAATTACATTCCATTTATGAGTGTATATGTGGTTATTTTGATTATCTTTAATAATAACATCTATAATTTCAGTATTAGGAAAAGTCGCCCAACTGAATGAATCTATATAGGTTTCCCATATTTTCTGACTTGTAATTTGTTTAACAAATTCTATTTTAATAGGGAGTTGTTGTTTTTCAAAAATATAACCTAAATCTGATGTAGTTATCTTAATATTTTCTTCAGTGTATTTTATGTCTATCATGGCCTGTGATTATAATAAACTTGATTCATCATTATTTCACCATATTGTTCGGTAAAATCAATAGTTTTATTGTTGTATGTAAATATTAATTCGTTTATATTTTGTGAACTTATTGGAAATTCAATATATTCCCATGATTTAGGATTTTTAATATATTCAACACCATTAATTTGTATTTTAATTGCACCCATATGTTCAAAACTATGAAAAACCATTCTTAAATTATCTGTTAAATCTAAAGAGTATTCGTTTGGTGATTCTCCTAACCAACAATGTGTTTTTTCATTTTTACTTAAAAATAATTTAAACTCTGAAAATGGGGAAAAATCAAAAAAATCAACATTTTCCCAATAAAATATTTTATCTTTAATTGGATGTTCTAATACTTGGATGTTAAATTTTTTAATCCATTTTTTTAATTCATCTTCTGCCACACCATTAGTTTTTAAGTATTCTTCTAAAGTAATTTCATTAATAATATTTTCCATCATTAGTCTATTAAAGACCATAAAATGTAAAGTAGCTTCCCATAAAATGTCTGGATGGTGGGGATTAATTCGAGGGTGAACAAAATTTACTTCATTTGATTTTAATTCAGATTTAATAATATCATCTATTTCTAAGTCATAAATTAAATGATAAAAAATATCATAATCGAAAGTTAACGCTAATTGAGATAGTTTTTTTGTTTGATATAAAGCTGCCCATCCATAATCGTAAAAAGCTCTATGAATTTCTGTAATTCGGTTTTCGGAAATAGGCATTCTATACCATTGAGTATGTGCTCTTTCTGGCCAACTTAGTAATGGATTTTCTTTAGTGTAAAAGAAAAAATCACAGAGTTTGGTAATATCATAAGGAATTTCTATTGGACTAATAGTCATTACATCTATTCCTAATTCTTTAATTTTTATAATATTTTCTTTTAATATGTTTTGTTTTTCTTTAGTATCACAAAACGTACTAATTAGTGCAATTTTTTTCATTTTTTTAAATATAATTTTAAATTATTAATATTGTTATTACATAAATAAGGTATTATTTTGTTGATTTCTTCATCAGGTAAATCCCACCATTTTAATTTTAATAAAAATTCAATAGTTTCATCATCAAATCGTTTTCTAATAAATTTAGCGGGATTTCCTCCCCATATTTCATAAGGACCTATGTCTTTTGTTACAAGACTTTTTGTTCCAACAACCGCCCCATTTGATATTTTAACTCCAGATAAAATTGTTGCGGCATCACCAATCCAAACATCATTTTCAATTATTATATCTCCCTTTGAGAAAGGGTGACCTTCTCCATCAAAAGTGTTAAAAATATCATTATGAATGTGTCCAAAAGGATAAGTAGTAAATCTATCTATTCTATGATTACCTCCTAAAAAAAATTCAACATTAGGTCCAATTGAACAAAAAGAACCGATAAATAAATCTGTATCATTAAATTCCCATTTTTGTATTTTCCACCATTTAGATTCATATGTGTGTCGTCCAATAACCATGTTTTTATGTTTAAAAAATATTATTAAATTCTTCAATTGATATTAAATTCAAATGTTCTTTTTTGTTTTTTTCAAATTCTTTATATTCATAAAAGGAATTATTAAAATCACAACATTCTTGTTTACCTCGTTTTACAATCCCTATACCATAATCTGTATCAACAGTACAAACAAAAAGGTCAGGTCTTGTCGCTCTTAATTTATAAATTGATTTCCAAACTGTTCCATTCCAACCGTGAGCAATTCCGTCAATAATATAATCTTCTCTTGCCATCCATAAATTAGGTGGGTTACAATCATGTAAAACTATAACTCCATTTTCTGATAGATGATTTAATGAATTTAATACATCTTTTTCTACTTGATTGGATATATGTAATCCATCAATAAAAATAACATCCCATTTATATGTTGTTAGTAAGTTTAACCCTTTGTTTTCTAATAACTTAAAAAAAGTATCTGAAGTGTAAGGGTAATCTACTTGATTTTCATCATTTTCATATCCTGGGTCTACCGAGTGTTTTGTTTTACAGTTAATTAAATTAAAACATTCATCAGGATTTCTAACCCCTATTTCAAGGTATGTTTTATAATTATATTTTTTAATTAACTCATTTATTATGTCGTATCTATTCATATTTTACAAAATTTGTTTTTTTAAATAATTCAATATTACTATTATCTAATATAATATTATTTTTTAATTTATCATTAACAATCACTTTAATATTTTTAATATTTTTTGGTTCCCCCAAAGTTGTTATTGACCATTCGAATTTTTTTATTTCATCAAATTTAATAATTCTTTCATCATTAACAATTACCACAATATTACAAGGTTTATCTGACGCATCATTCCAAACAATAAATTCAATATTTTCACTTTTATGGTCATAAAATGGAACCGCCCATTGCATTTCAAAGTCACCCTTATGAAAATCAATTATTCTTAAAATGTTACCATTTTTAGTTATAAGATTATGGTCTTTAAAATATACTTTATTTCCATTTTCACTATAAAGAACTTGTGTTCTTTTTTCTGTAGTTTTTTCCGAACTATCTTCCAATTCTTTTAAGATTTCCTCTCGATTAAAATAAAACGCCCTATCACTCAAATTATTTATTTTAACTGAATGAAAATTACCAATACCAAATTGGAGGTTTATTTCAAATAATTCATCTTTTTTTGTGTACATCACAGCATCATATTCATCTAAGATTTTAGAATTGTCATAAAATTCTGTGTGGTCTTTGAAATAAGCATCGTATTCTATAAAATGCACTTTTTCATACCCAAAAGTTTTTGCGTGTCCATAACCAGTAATCAATTGTTTATGTAAAGTAAGATATGTATTACCAACACCAAAAAAAATAGATTGGATATGTTTACCTTTATGAGGCGAAAACCATGGTTGATTTTGATATTTCCAATCGGTTAATAATTCATTGTCTTTATCAAAAATGGCCCAATCAACATTTTCTTGTACATCAAAAGTAATTGGAGTATGACTAACAACCATTAAATCAAAATTATTTCTTATTGGTTGTAATGATAACACCAAATTATGTAATATTCTCCTTTTTTCTTCATTAGGACAATGAGCGGTAATACATATTAAATCTTTATTCATTACGTTTTTTTTTATAATAATTAGGGTAATATTGAAATTATAATCATTTATATTATATTTTCAATATGATAACACCAAAAATTTATGTTCACGGTTCATATATTGGAAACACGGGATATAACAATCACACAAGAGATTTTTTTAGACAAGTATCTAAACACACACAATTAAAAGTTAGAAATTTTACCGTTGGTGCTTCTTGGTCAGGAAATAGTTTAACACCACATAATGGTGAATCCTATTTAAATGATACGGATAAATCAATTTTATATAAACAAAGACTATGGGTTGGTGATGGTAAAATGGAAGATTTTACAATTTACCCACATGAAGAAAAAGAATTTTTTCCTGATTTTAATATAGTATTGAATGAAACAAATCACCATTTATTTTATGAGAACTACGCAGGTCCCAAAATTGCTTATAATGTTTGGGAATCAACAATGCAACCTGAAACTTTTTTTAATAAATTAAAAGAGTTTGATGAATTGTGGGTACCGTCAAAATGGCAAAAAGAATGTACCATTGCTCAAGGTTATGACTCAGATAAAATTAAAGTTGTTCCTGAAGGTGTTGACGTTAATACTTTTTATCCCGAAAAAGTAGAATTACTTGATGAATATACTGATGGTAGATTTAAGTTTTTATTGATGGGTCGTTGGGATTATCGCAAATCAACAAAAGAAATTATTGAAACCTTTTTAAAAACCTTTAAACCTGAAGAACCTGTTGATTTAATTGTATCAATAGATAACATGTGGGGTGAAGAAATGGATGGTTATAAAACAACTGAAGAAAGATTAAATGCTTATGGTTTAATTGACCCAAGAATTAAAATAATTCATTTTCCATCTCGTGAAGATTATGTAAAATATTTAAAAACAGGACATGTATTTGTTTCTTGTGCAAGGTCTGAAGGTTGGAACTTACCATTAATTGAAGCGATGGCTTGTGGTACACCATCAATATACTCAAACTGTTGTGCCCAACTTGAGTTTGCAGAAGGAAAAGGATTTCCGGTTAATATTATTGGTGAGAAACCAGCTAATTCAAATGACTATGGGAGATATGTAATGAGTGATTTACCGGGTAATTATTACGAACCTGACTTTAATCACTTATCTAATGTAATGAGATATGTGTATGAGAACTATAATAGTTGTAAAGAAAAATCATTTAAAGAATCAATAGATTTACGTAATAATTTTAATTGGGAAAAAATTGGTTTAATTGGGTATGAAACAATTATGGATTTTTATCAAAAAATAAATTCTCCTGAATTTAATAAAAACAAAAAACCAAATGAATTTAAAGTATCTTATTTTGAAGGTCCAAAAGTTGAAATAATTGGTGATGTTTATAAACAATATTTAGTTGAGTTTTTAGATGAGTCTGACAATATTGTATATAGTACAAAAATTTTAAATAATATGTGGACATCATGTGGTAGAAAATACTACACAAAATGGAAAATTAGAATTGATGGTGAAATTATTGATGAGTTTGATTTAACTAATAAAAGGGTTTTAATTTCAATGGAATCTAAATCAATTGGTGATACAATTGCATGGGCACCTTATGTTGTTGAATTTTCAAAAAAACATAATTGTAAAGTTATATTTAGTACTTTTCATAATTCTTGGTTTGAGGGTCATGAAAATTATAAGGACATTGAATTTATTAAACCAGGTGAATTAACAAATTGTGATGTCGTATATAGAGTTGGGTGGATGCGTTCAGATGATAATAAATGGGATAAATTTGATTGTTATCCAAACTACCCTAATACCCAAGAATTACAAAAAACCGCATCCGATATTTTAGGTTTGGACTTTAAAGAATTAAATTTGGGTATAAATTTTACACCTAAAAACAAACCTTACATGGGTAATTATGTTATATTAGCACCTGAGTCAACAGCTGGTTGTAAAGAATGGACTTATGATAGTTGGGTGTTATTATCAAAATTGTTAAAAGAAAATGGATATACACCAATACTTTTAACAAGTAAAAAATATAACATCAAAAATGTTCCAAATGCATATGGTAGGAGTTTAGAAGAAGCAATGAATATTTTATACCACGCAGAATTTATGATTGGATTAAGTTCAGGTCTATCTTGGATAAATTGGGCATTAGGAAAACACACGGTTATGATAAGTGGTTTTACTCCAAAACACCATGAATTTACAACAAACATAACAAGAATACAAAATGAACATTCTTGTAATTCTTGTTGGTCTAATATTAATTTTAAATTTGACCCAGGAAATTGGAATTGGTGTCCAATTTGGGAGGGTACTGACAAACAACACATTTGTCAAAAATCAATTTCACCATTAACAGTATTTAATTTATTACCAATATGAAAAATTTAGAAACCTTTGATTGGGGTTGGATGGAAAAACCATCTGAATCGTATCACTTAATGCCAGATGGTACCCATAAAGATATGAGTCAATATCATAAAGATTCTATGATTCAAGAAATTTTTATAGATAAATGTTATGAAAGATTTTTTGAAGTTGAGGAAAATGACATTGTATTGGATATTGGTGCTAGTGTTGGTCCTTTTACATATTCTATCTTACATAAAAAACCAAAACATGTATTTTGTTTTGAACCAAGTGAAAGTGAATTTAAAACACTTGTTAAAAATATTTTAGGTCATCCTGTAACACCTATTAGTAAAGGAATTTCAAACGTAAATTCAATAGTGATGAACGACCATTTATTTGGTGGTGAGGAACAAATGGAATCAATTACTTTTCAAAAATTCATTGATTTATATGGTATTGAAAAAATTGATTTTTTAAAAACTGATTGTGAGGGTGGTGAATTTGATATATTCACATTGGAAAACCTTGATTGGATTAAGAATAATGTTAAAAAAATTACGGGTGAGTGGCACTTACAACTTAAGGGTCATGATTATGTTGAGAAATTTAGACAATTTAGAGATGTTTATTTAAAACAATTCAGTAATTATGAAGTCTACTCTGTTGATAATATTGATATTAAATGGCACTTATGGAATGAACATTTTTTAGAATATTATAGACAAGTTATTATCCACATAGATAATCGTTAACTAATTCCTTTGCTTGTATAATATTATCCTCAATAGAACAATAAGTCCACGAACCATATCTACCAATAGAAAATAACCCATTAGGGTTATTTTTTTTGCCCCAATCATTATAAATTTCTTTTGATTCTTTGGTAATATGAACATAGGCTGGATTCATAACAATCATTTGGTGGTCTACTAAATTATGGTCATTTATAACCCCCACCTTAATCAAATCTTCTAATATCTTATTTAATAAATCTTCCTCAATGACACTATCAGTTTTTTCCAAACCAATTTCAACGTACAAACTCATTTTATCTGTACCGAAGATGTTATTATAGAATCCAACCCTGTAGAATATTTCATCATTAGGGTAATACACCCAATTTGAACTGATGTCAGTTGGTTTATCAAATCCCAAGTTAAACACAACTACTTTGTTTGATGACAGGTTATCAACCTTCTCACCTGTGAGTTTCATAAAGGTATCAAACGGCATTGTATTCACCAATTTATTAAACTTGATGTATCCGTTATTTGTTTGAGCAATTTTGTTTTCAAGGTCAATACTGATGATTTCAGTATTCAATAAAATATTATCTTGGTTTACTCGTTTGAGTAATGACTTAACAAATTCAACACTACCACCTGTTGGGTATATGAATGTATCATTATAAGATTCGGACTTGTTTTTGTTTTTGAGTTGGGTTAATAAATCATCAAAGTTTGTGGGTTTTGGAAAGAACCTTCCCATGGCATCATAATCCAATCTATCCAAATCACAAGCATATAACTTTTGATTGTAGGGTATGATGAACTTATCACAAATTGACTCTCCTAACGTGTTTTTAACAAAGTCTGTGAATGTATTAACCTCACCATTTCCAGTGTTTCTCAGGTCATATAAACACTCAACAAATTCATCTGTTGGTAATTGGTCTATGTTGTTTTGAAATGGAAAATCTATGTATCGGTCTTTATAATATATGTGACTTTTCTTATTAACTGTAACCACGTCACACTCAATATTCTCTAATACATAATCTTTTATTTCTTGATTGTTAAAGTGAAAGAAGTGACCAGAATAATCCCAAACAAACCCGTTTCTAATTGTTGTTTTGCAATACCCACCAACCTCAGAATCCTTTTCAACAATTAAATAATCATCGGTGTCTAAAAAAGACGCCAATGAAAGTCCTGTAATTCCAGCACCAATAATTAATGTGTCAACTTTTTTTTCCATTAGTTATCCATTCTGTCACGGAAGTGTTGTCTATTTTCAAGTAATCTTTCTTTGTGATGTGAAAAAGTTTCATCATCAATAATTTGTAATAGATATTCTAACCCCTCATTATATCTTTCAGTCCAAAAACAAGCAACGGAAAGTTCATCATATACATATTTTCCATAAGATTGTTCATCAACAAACAAGATGTATTTTTCTTTAACTTTATTAATATCAATTGGTAATGCTCTTGTTAGGTATTTGTATGCTAAATTATGTTCACCAATTTTATTACAATAAGCTCCCAAACTATATAATGGTTCAGCTCTATCAGGAAAAATTGAGATGGCTTTTTCCATTTCCTCAACAATATTTTCAATATTATAATTAAGCGACATCATACATTTTGAAACTCTCATTTGAGCTTCAAACTTTTCTTCAATCCAACCACCATTAATTTTAAGATACAATTTATTCCATTTTAAACCTTCTTCAATCATATCACAATCCATATAACTTTGAGCAGCATAAAATATTGAACGTGTATTTAATTCATCGGGGTCGTTAATTAATGTATCCCAAAATTGTTTTTTTAATTTTTCGGCATCATAAAAGTATTTCTTTGGGTCAAACGCTCTTGAGCCAATTCCTTCTCCTGAAATATAAAAACCCTTCCCACTTAAATCTTTTGTTGATATGTTAGGTCTTTCCAAACATTTAATTGTTGTATGTGCAACCCCACAAAATTTCCAAGTGTTTCTGTTATTGAAAATAATACGTGCTTTCCATTCAGATACACCTCGTTTAACGGGTATAAAATACGAATCATACCCTATGTCTTCATTTGTGAAATTAAAATCACCAACCAATAAATCATCTGCATCTAAATGAATAACATAATCGGCTTTATCTTTGGCTTTTGACATCATTAATGTTTTATTTGTATCAAAACCAACCCATTCATCAATATGTAATTCTCCTGGTATTCCTTTTTCTTTAAAGAATTCTTCGACAATTTCACATGTTCTATCTGTTGAGCCCGTATCGCATACCACCCAATAATCAATGTGTTTATAAACAGATTCTAATGTGTTCTGAATACAGTGTTCTTCATTTTTGCACATTGTAGCAAAACAAAGTGTTGGTCTATTATTTGTTGTCATATATGTAATTTAATATTTGTTCTTCTTCATAATACTTCCTAACCAAAACTTCATTCGATATTTTTTGGGAATGACCTAACTCATCATTCCAATTCCAATCTTTGAATCCTAATTCAATTATTCTATTATGGATTGCTAAATCATAGTAGTCCCGTATTAATCTAGCGCGTTTATTTATGTCTATACTGTTATTATCCACAGTGCTGTTATGGTTATTATACTGTATGTAAAGCATTTTTTTTATATGTATAATACGTGTATTTAAAAATGTACGAAGAATAAGTTCAAAATCATCGGCAACAGGAAAAGATTTATTATGGCCGCCTATTTTATTATAGACATCACGTTTCCAAACCCTAACGTGGTTTGGCATACTAATATTAAATCTAATTGTTAAAGGATTTATATCTGGATAGTGATGAGTTAGATAGTCTTTATTATCATTTTTTACCCAAGTATGTCCAGCATATCCAAAATCAAAAGTATTATCTGAACGTGCATACCAATCACCTGACCAATTGTGGTCATAAAATTTCATTTCTCCATTTTCATAAACCTCACAAACATCACTATACATAAATCCAGCATCTGGAAATTTTATAGAAGCGTCGTAACATTCTTGTAGACAATTTTTAGTTAAAACATCATCGTGGTCTAATTCAACCAACCATTTTCCATCACATAGAGACGCAACTCTATTTTTTGCTAATCCAACATTTCCTTCGGTAATAGGATATAGTTTATAAGCTTTAACTCTAAAATCATTTTTAGATATAAATTGTATTATATCCCAAGTTATATTATCAGGGGAATCATCTAATACCACCCACTCCCAATTAGTAAATGTTTGATTTTTTAAACTTTCATATAGTCTAAAAATTTTATATTCTGTTTTATAAGCCGGAGTAAAAATAGAAAAAATAGGGACAATCTGTTGACAATTTTTAGATATTACATGAGTTACAATATCATTAGCTAATATTTCATCTGTAGGGAATGTAGTATATTGTAAACATTTTTCTGTTAAAACAGAATTATCTATTTTAATTAATTCTCCCTCATAAACTACAATATCAGGGTTATATTGAATAATATCTTTTTCTAATTCTCCTGTAAATCTAAGGGAATGTAGTATAATTGTATTTTCTAAATTTTCTTGAGAATAAATATTAGAATTTATTTCAATAGTACCTAATGAATTCCAATTATAAATTAATGCTGTTATTTTTTTAACAACCAACATTAATACTCAGTATCAAAGAAAAAAGTTTGGAATAATCTGCCATCATATAAATTGGTTCCAAAATAATCTAATGAAACATGGAAATAATCTCCCCTGTAAAGTATTAATCTATTGAATTTATTTGATAATCTATCAGTTAATTCCCATTTATCCATATCTTGGGAATCCTTATATATAGTGTCTAATAATTCCACATCTACACTACCATCGGTATTTTTTGGACGACAATATAAACCTGTTTCTTTATGTTTAAATAATCCTGTTCCTGAGGATAAAGGAGCATCTGGAGTAAGGAAACAAATACCTGCCCAAGTTTGTTCATCAGCGTGAACCCAACTTTTATCCTTACTAGTCGCATATTGATACGAACCATTATGACTATCGGTTGAAAAATTTGTAATTTGCCCTCCAGCATGTTTTACGGCTTCTTGTATTATAGAATAAATGCTTGGATTAGTATGGGATTTTGTTCTAAATCCTGGATAATTACCTACCACAGAAAATTCTTGTTTTAGTGCAAATTCTCTAACGTCTAAAGGATTATTGTAAAAATCGTCAATTATTATTGTTGTTGTTTTCATATTATTATTTGTAATGGTCTCCTCCGACCCATAAAACTAAGCTTTTTCTATTTCCACTTGTTAATGGAACAACTCTATGTAATAAAAATGATGGGAAAATTACAACAGTACCTTTTCCTCTTGGAACTGTTGTATATTCTGAACCAGTCATTATTTGTAAATCTCCTCCAACATATTCTTCAGGGTCAGATAATTGAATAGTAATAGATATTTTTCTGTGAGATATACTTCCTGGCCCAATATCTAAATGCCAATCATAATGACCACCATTTCCTTCATATTCAGTATATTGAATATTATCAATAATTGATTTTAAGTCAAAATTCCAAATTGTTTTGTTTGCTTCGGTAACTTGTGACATTATTTTATCAATAACCCACTCCCATTTAGAATCAAATGGTAACCATTTTATATTACTTTTTCTAAATTTGTCGGTATTACCTTCATCCATAATAATAGCCTTTTGAAATTCGTACTCTAAAGAACCATTAACAATGGTATCAATTTCTTGTGTTGTAAATCCATTTTCAAACCAATAATAGTTTGTCTGATTTATACCTTCTTTGGCTGGAAATATTGGTTTTAAGTCCATTGTTTTTTATAATAATTTGTTAATAACAAATATAATAACTTTTTTAAAAAAACCAAGTTCATTTCCAAATTACCCACTACCTCTTGAAAATATTATTGTAATTAGGTAATAGTAATTTCAAATGTAGTTCTTTTGTTTACATAAATTAGATTTCCCGATGTATCTGCGGCTTTAGCAGGTGTGTATGGTGTTGGTGGAGGAGGTGGAGGAGCGGGAGGACCTGCCCATGCGGACTCTGAGTATGAACCTAAACCATAGGTAGTTCTGGTTGTACCTGCTCCAACTCCGTCTGTGTCAGATGCAGAAGCTACAGAAAGAGAAACTGAAAATGTCTGTCCAGCCCCTGGAGGTGTTGGAAATTGAACATTATCTACAGCAACTCTATATCCTGATGGCATTTGACCACTCTGAGTAAGAAGTCCCGTATTTACTGTCTGTGTTCCGGTGTTTGAATTTGCATTGACTGTATTATTATAGATGGTTCCTTGTGTAATATTATTTGTGTCCCAAATAACAACAGAAATATTAACATTATAAGAACTATTATTCGTGATTAAATATGTCATTACCATTCCGATGTTACGAGTGTAGTTGTACCAATTAGACATAGTCATGTTTGCGTTCGCGGTTAAAGGGTCATAGATTGCGACCTTTGCGGACGTAGCGTTGCCACTTGCCATGTTTAAATTATGATACATTAAACCATTCCCACCGCCAGTATTTGCAGTATTATAGAAATCCGATTTAAGTCTCATGTTTTCGGCTGGAGTCAATAAATCCAATTCGGAGTTAATGTCAGTCATTGAAATCTCTCCAGATGCAGGTGTTGTCATATATTAGTCTATTTTTACTGAAAATCCTGCTGAAGTTATGGTTTTTTGAACCGTAAGGGTAAACAAAGAAGAATTTCCAACAGTGGGAGATATTCGACAACCATATTCATTACCTGAAGGAAGAAAATAAGTTGAAACAGAGTATTGTCCCGAAACAATTCCATTTTCTTCCATGATAGATTGTATCAAAGGTAATTTTTCTTGTAAAGTTTGTTCTGAATTCATAAACATATTCACATTATTTATTTTTTAATTTGTCTTCCAAATCTTTAACTTTATTTGTTAATTCTTTTACTGCTTCAATTAATACTGCTGTTAATTTTTCGTATTTAACCGCTTTGTATCCATTATCACGAGTAGTTACAATTTCAGGGAACATTTTTTCAACTTCTTGAGCGATTACACCAATATCATGTCCTTCATTTTCATGAATTCCTACCATTGGTATCCAATCAAATTCATATCCACCTAATTGATTTACTTTATCTAACACATCAGTTAATAAAACTTTATTTTCCTTTAATCTTTCATCTGATGATGCGAAAGCTATTATATCGGCCGCTGCTCTAATTGTACCAGCAACTGTCGGTGCTGTTACGTTACCCACGGCCAACGCTCCCGTGTTAGTAACTTTAACTGTAGTTATACCTCCAGTTGTAGACTCTGAAATTGCACTATCTCCTACTGTAGTTGAACTGGTAAATTTAACTATTGTATTATTTGTTCCTGAAACTGATACTGAAGCTCCTTGTGCTCCTTGAGGTCCTTGTGGTCCTGTAGCTCCTTGTGCTCCTTGAGGTCCTTGTGGTCCTAATGGTCCTGTTGCTCCTTGTGCTCCTTGAACACCTTGAGGTCCTGTCGCTCCTTGAGGTCCTGTCGCTCCTTGAGCTCCTGTCGCTCCTTGAGCTCCTTGAGGTCCTAATGGTCCTACGGCACCTTGTGCTCCTTGAACACCTTGAGGTCCTGTCGCTCCTTGTGCTCCCGTTGCTCCTTGAGGTCCTGTCGCTCCTTGAGCTCCTTGAGGTCCTAATGGTCCTACGGCACCTTGTGCTCCTTGAACACCTTGAGGTCCTGTTG
>Ga0208133_1000504_pt1 | contig 15331 bp, 22 predicted proteins | sample ColrivemetaGS535_FD_187595 | JGI IMG/M metagenome (GOLD analysis project Ga0208133, IMG submission 187595) | Estuarine microbial communities from the Columbia River estuary, USA - metaG S.535 (SPAdes) (version 2) | ecosystem: Environmental > Aquatic > Marine > Intertidal zone > Estuary | place... | reverse complement strand
ATGAGGACTTTAAGATTATCACAATACATGGTGGTATAAATTTTCAAAAACTCGTTAATAGAACCTTAGACCTTTACACAAAAAACGAAGAATTTAGAAAACAATTAAATGAATACACTGTTTTACAAATAAGTGGTTCACAATTTTAAGAAACAAAATAAGTTATGGCAAAAAAGAAGATTCTGTTACTTTCTGATGACCTTAGAATGACGAGTGGTATAGCTAATGTATCCAAACAATTGGTATTGGGTACAGTAGATAAATACGATTGGGTTCAATTAGGTGCAGCAATTAAACATCCCGAAGCAGGGAAAGTTTTAGATTTGAATGATAGTGTTAGAGAGCAAACCGGTGTAAAGGATGCATTAGTTAAAATTTATCCATCGGATGGATATGGTAACCCCGATATCATTCGTCAGTTATTAATGATTGAAAAGCCCGATGCAGTATTACACTTTACTGACCCGAGATATTGGATTTGGTTATATGAAATGGAGCATGAATTAAGACAATCAGTTCCCCTTTTCTTTTATCATATTTGGGATGATTTGCCAGACCCAAAATACAATAGAAATTATTACGAAAGTTGTGATTGGATTGGATGTATTTCAAAACAAACATATGGTATTACCCGTAGAGTTTGGGGTTGGGATAGAGAGAAACATTGGACTAAGCCCGAAGATTGGCAAGTGAGTTATGTACCACATGGTATTAATTCAGATTTATATAAGCCGGTAGAAGTTCCAACGGAATTTAAACAATCTATTTTTGGTGATAAAGAATATGAATTTGTTCTATATTGGAATAATAGAAATATTCGTAGAAAACAACCAATGGATGCTATGTTAGCATTTGATAAATTCAGAGAAGCATTACCCGAAGATAAGCGAGATAAAGTTTGTATGTTAATGCACACTGCGCCCGTTGAAGAGCATGGTACTGATTTACCTACATTCATAGAACATTGTATGCCGGAATCAAATGTTATATTTGCACCAAACAAATATACGGAGCAAGAGTTAAACTATCTTTACAATATAGCTGATGTAACAATCAATGTGGCATCTAACGAAGGATTTGGATTAGCAACTGCGGAATCGGTAATGGCTGGAACACCAATCATTGTAACGGTAACAGGTGGATTGCAAGACCAATGTGGATTTAGAGAAAAAGGAACAGGTAAATTATTGATGGAAGAAGATTATGTAGAGATTGGTTCATTACATGATAAACATAAAAAAGCAGGTGTAGTTTGGGGAGATTGGGTTAAACCAATTTGGCCAGTTCGTTCAACAACAGGTTCAGTTCCTACTCCTTATATCTTTGATGATAGAGTTGATTTTGAAGATATATCACCATTGATTATGGATTGGTATAAAATGGGTAGAGATGAAAGAAAAGCATCTGGATTAAAAGGAAGAAAATACTTTATGGGCGAGGGATTATTGAGTAGAGAAGCTATGTGTAAAACATTAGTTGATGGTATGGATGGCGCATTTGAAAATTGGAAACCAAAACAAAAATTTAAGTTAATAGAGTTATAATATGAAACCAACATTAGTATTTCAAGCACCAGTAGCAACAAGAAGTGGATATGGTGACCACGCGAGAGATTTATTACATTCTCTTTATAAATTAGATAAGTTTGAAATTAAAGTAATTAGTACTCGTTGGGGACAAACTCCAATGGATGCACTTAATTATGATAAACCATTTCATAAATGGGTAGTAGATAATATTATACCCGGTATTCAACAAAAACCGAATATATACATTCAGGTTACTGTACCAAATGAATTTCAACCATTAGGACATTATAACATCGGAATTACAGCAGCAATTGAAACAACTCACTCTCCAATTGATTGGGTACATGGTTGTAACAGAATGGATTTAGTTATTGTTCCATCGGAACATTCTAAAAAGAGTTTAATTGATAGTGTATATAATGAAGCAGATAAGCAAACAAACCAACTTATTAGACAAATTAAAGTTGAAAAACCTGTGGAAATTCTCTTTGAAGGATTTGATGAATTTGACTTCGGAACTGATGCGGTGGCGCATGTAACCGAATTGGATGAAATCAAAGAAGATTTTGCATTCTTATTCGTAGGACATTGGTTAAGAGGAAATTTGGGTGAGGATAGAAAGAATGTGGGAATGATGATTAAAACATTCGCAATGGCTTTTAAGAATGAAAAGGTTAAACCCGCATTAGTTCTTAAAACATCATCAGCAGGATTTAGTGTGATTGATAGAGAAACTACTATTAAGAAAATCAGAGAAGTATTGGGTAAAGATTATAAATCAGTTCCAATTTATCTTTTACATGGCGATTTAACTCCATCACAAATGAATGGGTTATACGAACATCCAAAGGTAAAAGCAATGTTGAACTTTACAAAAGGTGAAGGATTTGGTAGACCACTATTAGAATTTAGTTTAACAGGTAAGCCTGTAATTGTTTCCAATTGGAGTGGACATATTGATTTCTTAAAGCAGGGTGCAGTATTATTAGAAGGAGAGTTAAAAGAAGTACATGAATCGGCGGCAGACCAATTCTTATTAAAAGAGGCAAAATGGTTTAATGTAAATGTTTCAAAAGCATTACCAATCATTAAAGATGTTTATAAGAATTATGATAAGTATAAATCAGACGCATCTAAGTTGGGTAAACACAATTTAGCAACATTTAGTTTATCAAAAATGACTGAAGGATTTGATGTTATTTTAAATCAGTATGGTATTTATACTAAAATACAACCAAAGTTTCAACAACTTCAGTTACCTAAATTAAAAAGTTTAAATAAATAATGGTAAATTACAATCCAATATATCGTAGATTTATAGATGATAGAAATTCAGTTAGTCCATCTAGAATGGTTAGAGCTAAATTTTATCTTATAAAAGAATATGAATATGTGGATGGTACTAAAGGCAAATATACCGAAACTACTGCGCCTATAATTTATACATTATTTGTATCAAAAGGAAAAGATATAGTACATGCGGTTAAAGTATCGAACGTTAATCCAAATTTAATAAAAAGGTTTTTTGGTAAGTTTGTAAATGAGGAAGAAGAAACATTGCAAATGAAAGGAGGAGCTAAGAAGTTTTACACAAATGTTGTATCCAAAGTTCCAATAATAACAAATGATGCATATAGAACTTACAAAATTAGTGGATTTGGTAAAGTTATTGAATTAAATATGGATGTCAATGAGCTTACACCTAAAAATGTAAACGTAATTGGTATAGATAAGAAAACACAAAAAGGAAATATATAATGACATCAAAAGAATACGTTATATGGCTTAAAGGTTTTGTGGAAGCCTGCCATGAGTACGCACCCACACCAAAACAATGGGATGCACTAAAAGATAAATTAGCAGAAGTAAATGATTTGGTTGGTACACCGATTGGACCAGGGTTTGGAGTTCCAAATACACATCCGTTTCCAACGTGGCAAGAACCACATAGAACAATAAATCCATATTATATTGGCGATAACCCCGTAATAAATCAACCATTTATATCTACTACACCAAACGGAACGGGTGGTGGTAGTGGAGTAATTACAACAACACCTGGTGTTAGTTCAATTACAATTGCTAATCCACCATTTGGATTTGGAAGTACATCAACTACTTATGGATACCCAAGTGGTAGTGCGTGGAGTTATACAAACAATACATATAATCCACCATATACAACAGGTGAAGGATTGGATGATAATAAAAAACCTCATAACGAAGATTAAATGAAAAAAGTATTAGTTACAGGTGGAGCAGGATTTGTAGGTTATGCTCTTACATTAGAATTACTTAAAAGAAAGTATGAAGTAGATGTAATTGATAATCTTTCAATTGGTAATGAAGCAAAAATATCACCATTTGTAAATTTTTTAGGTGGCGATGTTAGAGCAATGGATAATATAGTTGATAAACCATATGATTGTATATTCCATTTAGCAGCACTTAGTAGAATACAACCATCTTTTAAAAATCCATATACTACATTTTCAGTTAATGTAGATGGAACTAAACAAGTAGTTGAATATGCCAAACGAAATGGATGTAAATTAATCTATTCTGGCTCATCATCCAGACATCACAATCCGATATTATCGCCATATGCGATGAGTAAACATATGGGAGAGGAATGGATTAAAATGGAAAAACTAATTTTTGGGTTGAATGCTGAGATAGTTAGGTTTTATAATGTGTATGGACCGGGTGAGTTAGTAGACTCGAATATGTCAGCTGTAATTGGATTATGGAGAGCAGCTATTAAAAAGAACGAACCTATTATAATTCACGGAGATGGAGAACAACGTAGAGATTTTACTCATATTGATGATATTGTTGATGGATTGATTAGAGTAGCCGAAGGTAATGAAAAGCATGAAGATGCTTGGGAATTGGGTACAGGTTGTAATTACTCAATCAATGAGGTTGCTGATATGTTCGAATACTCAAACAAATCCTACGTTGAAGATGTAAAAGGAAATTATAGAGAAACTATAAGAATAAATAATGATGCCATTGAAAAATTAGGATGGCAACCAACTGATAAATTAAAAAGTTATATAAATGAAATTAAGTTACGCAATAACGGCTTGTAATGAAGTCGAAGAAACCATTAGATTGGTTAATCAGTTATTAAACTACAAAGAAGAAAATTCCGAAATTGTAGTTCTATTGGATACACCAAAAGCTCCTATTGAATTAGTAGAGTATTTGGAACTCCAAGCAAATGCAGACCACATTACACTTATAGAATCCGAATTTGATAATGACTTTGCACAATGGAAAAACTTTTTAAATTCCCAATGTAAAGGAGAGTGGATATTTCAATTGGATGCGGATGAATATCTTACACCGGATTTGATTGTAAACTTAGAAGCACTATTGGAAGCAAATGCTGATAAAGACCTTATCTTAGTTCCTCGTATCAATACAGTAGAAGGATTAACCGAATCACACATTAAAAAGTGGGGTTGGAATGTAAATGAGAAAGGATGGGTTAACTTCCCTGATGTTCAGACTCGTATTTACAAAAATAAGCCAGAGCAAATTGGATGGAATGGGAAAGTACACGAAAGAATCGGCGGATATGAGAATTATACAAATTTTCCAATAGAAGAATTATATTGTATTATACATCCAAAGGCAATCGAAAGACAAGAAAAGCAAAATAACTACTACGATACTCTATAATGGTACACATTTATTATCACATATATGCAATTGAAGGCGTTGATGCGATAGTGAACGAACAATTGGAATTGATAAAAGCCCATTTTGATTTTCCATATAAATTAAACATAGGAATTTCTATTGCTAATGATGATACCCCAATCACAAACATACTTAGTTTATTTAATACATCAAATTTGAAAGATGTTAGAGCTAAAGGAAATGAATTTGTTACATTGGATTTAATAGAAAAAGATAAAGAAAAATTTGGTGATTCCGATTATATTTTGTATCTTCATACGAAAGGCGCATCAAAGCAAGGTAACCAAAATGTTATCAGTTGGAGGCAGTTAATGAATTATTTCAACATTGAAAAATGTAAAAATATTTTTAAAATTTTTGAAAAAACCTCATATAATACATATGGTGTATTGTTGGGTAAAGCAGGAAATTGGAAAATATATTCTGGCAATTTTTGGTGGGCAAAGGCATCTTATTTAAAAACAATAGAGATGGATGGAGTAAGAAAGAATAGATTTAATGCGGAAGTTAATTATATACAAAACGGAATAGATTGGAAACCATATTCACCATATAATTCAGAAGTAACGAATCATTATCCTATTTTATTTAAAAGAGAAGAATATACATTATGAAAATAACATTTTTGTACGCATACGATGGTGAGGAATGGTCTACACCAATGGCAATAGTTAAAGAATTTCAACTAAGGGGTTGGCAAACTGAAATCGTTTCAATTGGCTCTAACAAAACGGGCAGCTACCACGATTTAAAATTACAAAGATGGTTGGAATTGAAACCTCAAACCGATATAGTAATGTTTTTAGATTGGGGTAGATTCGATTCACCTTATTTGGATAAAGCATTATTACCAAATACATTTTGGATACAAGAAAGTGGAGATGACCCTCAAAACTTCGAAAGAAATTTCCCAAAATCAAATAGATTTCATTACACAATTACTCCTGATAAACAATCGGCACAAGAATATAGAAATAGAGGAATTAACGCCGAATGGATAAATCACTTTGCGGATACTATGGTTCAATTTCCAATGAATATAGAATCTAAGTATGTAGCGGTTACAAGTAGAGGTGTTGGTAATTCTACATTTTTAGATTATTTAACGGAATGGGCAGAAGGAGCAGTTGGTAATAGAAATGGTATGGGGCCAAAGGAACATACTGAATTTTTGAATAGTGGTTTAATGGTTATTCAGAATAGTAGATGGAAGGAAATCACTCGTAGAATCTTCGAAGGTATGGCTTGTGGTAAGTTGGTACTAACTGATAACTTAGCACCTGAAACGGGATTAAGAGATATGTTTATAGATGGTGAAGATATTGTATATTACGATGATATGTTTGATTGTATTGAGAAGATGAACTACTACAACGAAAACGAAGAGGAGAGAGAAAGAATTGCGCACAATGGAATGATGAAAGTATTGCACAATTACACACAAATACAGGTCGTAGATACATTAATAAAAAAATATGAGTTATGGAAAAATATAGTATAGTAATTCCAACACTTTGGAAATCAAATAGAATTGGAAAATTACTATTTAGTTTGATAGAATGCGAATTTATAGATGAAATTATATTAATAGATAATGCCGGTAAATTCTTTGAATATTTTGAAGGATTAGATAAAGTTAAATTGGTTCAAGTAGAAGAAAACATTTATGTAAACCCCGCTTGGAATTTAGGAGTTAAAATTGCTAAAAATAATTGTATAGCAATATTAAACGATGACATAAATTTTAATCCAAATATATTTGAAGTAATAACCGAAGATATATTAAATCAATTTGGCATCATTGGAATGGGTGAGGGCAACTATAAATCATTAAACATAGAAGGTGACCCAATTTTAGAAGTTTGGCAACCCGGTGTAAACGATTGGGGATGGGGATGCTTTATTATGTTAAACAAAAAGGATTGGATTGATATTCCCGATAATATTAAAATATGGTATGGTGATAACTTTATTAAAGATGTAAACCCCGCACCAAAAGCATGTTTAAGAAACTTTAGAGTTGATACTGAAATGAGTACAACTTCGGATGAAAAAGAATGGGATGGAATTAAAAAAGAAGACTATAATAACTTTATAAATTATTTAAGAAATGGACAAGTTACCAATTAGTATTGGAATATTGGCATGGAATAGTGGGCAAGTGTTGGTAGATACTCTAACTACTTATCATCAAAATGGATTGTTTGATGTGGTGAGCGATACTACCATTTTATTCCAAGAGTTTTCAGAGCAAGATTACCAAATAGCAAAACATTTTGGATTAGATTTTATAGGGTTAACTAAAAATATTGGAATTGGGCAAGCATTTGTAAAATTAACCGAAAACGCAGAATCTGATTATGTGTTAGTATTAGAACATGATTGGAATCTAATCGAAGATAAAGAAACTACATACAATACATTAAAGAGAAGTTATCAGGCAATTGAAATGGGGATGGATGTAGTTCGTTTAAGACACAGAGCAAATCCAGGCAATCCACATTTTTCATTTAGACATAAAGGTAAAGAACTTACTTATTATGATGATGAAATTGGATGTACTTCACCCCACTTATTGGATTCATTACATTGGTGTGAACCACATATCGAATTTGCTGATTATATAAAAAAATCAGAGGATATGTTTTGGACAACTTCTCGATATGGTAATTGGACAAATAACCCTTGCTTATACAAAAAGCAATTCTATTTAGATACCGTCAAACCATTTGCAGGAGAAGGTATTGCACTGGAGGGAAATATTAGTAAATGGTGGGCTCAACAAAATTACAAAGTAGGACACAACGAAGGATTATTCATGCATAACGATTGGCAAAAATACGGAAAATAAATTATAATAATATGGAATTAAATGAATGGGAAAATTGGTTAAGACCTGAAATACAAACCAATGTTGATTTAGTAAAATCATATCTAAATAGAGGTGATACATTTGTAGATGTTGGTGCAAATACTGGATTATTCAGTAAAATGATATTAGATGATTTAGGATATGATTTTTTAGAAAATGTAATATTATTTGAACCTGTTCCATATTTGGTAAGTGAATGTAAAAATAAATTTGAAAAATATTCAAATATAAAAGTAGTTGATAAAGCATTAGGGAACGAAGCTTCGGAAGTTACACTATTAGCATCTAATCAAAATTTGGGTTATAATAAGATTTATAATGAGGGAATGGAAATACATTCGCATGAAAAATATACTATAAATTGTGTAACATTTTCCGAATGGGTAATCGAAAATAAAATTGAAAAAGTTAATTTTATAAAAATAGATGCGGAAGGATATGATGTTAAGGTGATACGTGGTATGTTCGATTGGATGCATAGTACAAATCAAAGACCATATATATTATTTGAAACCAATTGGTACAAAGATGCGGAACAACAATTGATACGAGATATTGAAACCATTTTTAATTATAGTTCTATTGATTGTGGTAGAGATGTATTGTTAATTCCATAGTATGAAAGATTTAGTTATATCAGCAATAGCAAACTATTTGCCAGAAAAAATTAAAATATATGTTGAATCACTCAATGATTGTGGTTTTGATGGCGATAAGATAATGATTTGTTACAACTTACCAAATGAAACAATTGAATATCTATCATCAAAGGGTTGGGAATGTTATGGTGCAGAACTACAAGGACATCCTCATATGAAACGTTTGGTTGATATGTGGTGGTTCTTACAAAATGATGATAGACAATGGAATCACATAATTACAACTGATGTTAGAGATATAGTATGGCAAACTAACCCATCGTTTTGGTTAGAAGAAAATCTTAAAACCGAAATCCTATGCGCATCCGAATGTGTTACATATGAAAATGAACCTTGGGGTCACAAAAATATACACGAAGGATATGGACCAATGTTTTGGGATTGGATTAAACCTAATACAATTGGTAATGTAGGAGTAATAGCAGGAAAGCATAAATCGGTAAAAGATTTATTAATGCTAAATTGGTTGGTATCACAATCGGGAGATACAAGACATTTTACCGACCAAAGTTCTTTTAATTTTGTAATACATAATGAACTGATAAAGGATAAGATTGATATTAATTCGGATTTTGCATTACAAGTTGGAACTACTACAAAGGATTTAAAAATAAAAGATGATATAATTATGAATGGTGAAACGCCTTATGTATTAGTTCATCAATATGATAGAAATACAGAATTGAATAATTTAGTTATAAACAAATACAAATGAAAAAAATAGTTATTACAACATTTATAATGCCAAATGAGATAGATGATTTGGAAAGAATTCTAATGGATTTAAACAAAGCATCTAAATACGTTAAAGGTGAAAATTATGAATTATATTTAGCACTTACGGTATCTGATTTTTTAGTTGATTGGGAAAATTCAAAATTAGATAAGCAATATTTTATTGATAGATTTAATAAATTAAAATCATTAACTGAATGGGTTGGGAAAGCTTCTTTTCACATTAGAGAAGATATTATGGGATGTACTTCATTAAGAAGAATAGCTCATAAAGAATGTACGGATGCAACTCATTTTATTTGGTTAGATACGGATATATGTTTTGATGATAGAATCTTATACTACATTGAAGCAAGTATCGATAGGATAGCTGAAACCGATAATTTACAAAAATATATTATTAGTCCCGAATGTGTTAAGATATGGGATACAACGTGGGATTGTTTAGTAAATGAAAATTTCTTAAATAAAGAAGTTGGTTATTGTAGGATTAATAATCCATTTATAGATAGTGGTGAAGTTGGGGATGTTACATTGGAAACTTTATTAAATACCGTACCAGGCCAACCTAAAATGAAATTTGGTGGAGGATGGTTCAATTGTTTATCAAAGGCATTATTAGATAGAGCTCCTTTGCCGGAATCAATGGGACACTATGGGCCCGATGATACATTCATTATGTGGGCAGCTGAAAAGCTAAATCAAAATGGTGAGCAAATGTATCAGTTTAAATTAAAAAACTATGTAGTTTGTGAAAATTATGTGTATAGAGATAGAACACATTATGATACATTAATAAAGAGAATTGATAGAAAAGATGATTTTAGAAATCAAGCAAATCAATCATTTCAAATAGAAATTAATAAAATAGTATAGTAGTTATTAACGGTTCTTATTTTTTTAGATATTTATATCCGTATATATACAATCAATAGCAATATGAAATTTGAAGTAACCAATCCAAAAGCTTGGAAAGCTGTAAATGAAAAAAACATTCCAATGACGCATAAAATTAAAGTTTATGAAAAATTGGGTGGAGCATATCGTTTAGGCGAAAGTGGTGGTGAGCAAGTATTCAACAAAATGACTGAATTACTTAAACATAGAATGAATGAAGGTGATGATAACTCTTCACCGGAAGAAACATTAGCAGGATTAAAAGATATGGCAATGGGTAATTTGGAAAGAATTGCCGATTATGCTAATATGATTGAAACCCGAATGAAAGAAGGGCAAGAATTAGACTCTTGGATGTATTCCCAACTTACAGTAGCATTAGAAAATCTAAATTCAGTACATGATGCAATGGATGGTGATGATGGCAAAAGAGAACCTTTTAAAATTTAATAATTAATGGAAAATTTGTATTCAGTATTAATTACGGCTATAACCGTATTAGGTGGGACAGGTGCTTGGAGATACTACGAAAAGAGAGCACTAAATAAAGAAAGAGATGATGAGTTTATCAGACACGATTGTAAAGACCGCATTTCTAAATTAGAAGGATTGTTAGAAGCAGCTGGTAGAGAAAAGGATGAACTCCGTCAGATGATTTTATCTCTTACAAAAGAAGTAGCAGCATTGAGTGTTAAAGTTGAATATCTTACGAAAGAAAACGAAGAACTTCATAAGAAAGCTAGACCCATAAAGAAGCAAACATTAAATGGTTAATAACTTTACATCTGGTATGTGGAATGGTATGAAAGTTGAGTTTGGAAAAGTATATTCAAACTTAAACGCTTTTGCATTTAATCCATTAAACGAAGCCGATAGTAAAAAGTTAAGAGTGTTCGATTTCGATGATACATTAGTTCAAACAAATTCTCGTATATACATAAAACATAGTAGTGGTAAAGAATCAACATTAACTCCTGGCGAATATGCGGTATATGAACCAAAGGATGATGACCAATTTGATTTTTCTGATTTTGAAAAAGTAAAGCAACCACAAGAAATTAAAGGTGTTACTAGATTACTTAAAAATGTAGTAAGAGTTGGTGGTTCAGAAGTTGTTATATTAACCGCAAGAGCCGCATATAAGCCAGTAAAAAAATACCTTTCGGATATTGGATTAAATGATGTATATGTAGTAGCATTAGCCGATGCTGACCCAAAAAAGAAAGCAGATTGGATTGAAAATAAAATAAAAGGTGGAGTAACGGATGTATTCTTTATAGATGATTCGCACAAGAATGTTTCAGCAGTAAAAGAATTATCTAAAAAATATCCAAATATATCATTAAAGGTTAAGCACGTTCAACATACAACGCCGGCTATGCCTAAGCAAAATGATAAAACTTCTAAGAAAGATGCAAACGAACCAACTAAATCAAAAAATATGAGTGGAAATGATATGAAACTAAAATCACTACTTCCAAAAGATTTAGAAAAGAAAGTTAAAAACCCAGAAACGGGTAAAATGATTAAAGTGAGTTCGGCATTAAAATACGATAAAGATACAAAAGCATATAAAGCAGCGCAATTTGCATTAAAAAAGAAATAGTTATGATATACCTTTTCACAGGTCAACCAGGTAGTGGTAAAACTACTTTGGCAAAAAAGTTACAATACTTTCTTCAAACTGATAAGAAGAATTGGAGAAAATCAGTATTCCACATTGATGGAGACCAATTAAGAGAACTATTCCCAAATACCGATTATTCCAAAGAAGGTAGAGAACGTAATATTCAAAAAGCATTTGATATTGCTAAATATTTGGATAGTAATGGTACAGATGTAGTGATTTCATTAGTATCTCCTTATAGAGATTTGAGAGAAAAGTTGAAATCCGAATGCAATGTGCAGGAAATATATTGTCATACTAAAAAGATGAGGGGTAGAGAAAACTTCTTCGCATTGGATTACGAACCACCAATTGAATTTTATATGGATTTGGATACATCCGAATCTCCCGATAATACCTTTAATAAGCTAATAAAAATTTTGATTTGATATACTTATTAGTATAAATTAAATGTTATTAGTATGGAAACCGAAGAAGTAGAAGGATTCTTTCCAAACATAGAACCCAATAGTAGAACTACAAAAAGAGGGTTGGGAGCAAAACCATTATTAGAATCCCAAATTAAAGCAGCACAAGAAAAATCACGCTCTGCATTTGAAGCAGCGAGAACGTTGGGTGTATCATATAACACCTATAAAAAATATGCTAAATTATATGGCTTATTTGAAGATTTAAAAAATCCATATGGTATTGGAATTGAGAAAGCTAAGAAAATCAAAAATAAAAAATATCATATTGATGATTTAATTGCTGGAAAGCATATTAGATATCCATTGCATAAATTTAAAAACAAATTATTTGATAGTGGGTATGTTCCAAAAGTATGCGGAGGATGTGGATTCAGCGAAGAAAGAATAACCGATGGTAAAATGCCATTGTTGATTGATTTTATAGATGGTAACTTAAATAATCGTAAATTAGAAAATATCAGACCATTGTGTTATAATTGCTTTTTCTTATTAGTGGGAGATAGGAATGTAAAACATTGGTATGAAGAAAACGGATACGCAGATGAAGAAAATATACAGGAGCAAAGTTCCATTCAGGATTAGTTTGGGTGGAGGTGGTACTGATATGGTATCATATTCAAAAAACTTCACAGGTGCCGTTATCAATGTAACCTTACATTTATTCACTCATACATCTTTACAATTAAGAGATGATAACGTTGTTACGTTTAAATGGATAAATAAGGATGAATTTGAGGAGCATGAGTTCAGTAGTGAGTTAGATTGTTCGTATGGATTAAAGTTGTTTAAAGCAACTCATAATCACATATTCAAGCGTTTTAATTTAGAACCCATTGGATATGATATAGTTACATATCAAGATGTACCAACGGGAAGTGGATTGGGTACATCATCTACGCTTATAGTTTCATTAATTGGAGTTTATCAGGAATTATTCAATCTACCATTGGGTGAGTATGATATTGCTGATATGGCAGTTCAAATTGAAAGAAATGAATTAAAGGAAAATGGTGGTAAGCAAGACCAATATGCAGCTGCATTTGGTGGCTGGAACTATATGGAATTCAAAGGTGAAGATGTTATTGTAAATCCATTACGAATTAAAGATAAGATACAAAATGAATTAGCAAATAATATAGTTTTATATTATACGAATTCATCTCGTAAAAGTACCGATATATTAGAAGAGCAAATAAAACGAATAGAAAATAATAGTAAAACATCTATACTTTCTTTACACGCATTAGTTGAGCAAGCAAAAATGATTAAAGATTGTTTAATCAAAGGTAATATAGATGGGTTGGGTGAAATATTAGATTACGGATTCAAACAAAAATCCCAATTAGCGAATAATATTACCAATCAGCAAATCAATAAAATATATGAAACGGCTATAAACGCCGGAGCTACTGGTGGTAAAATTAGTGGAGCAGGTGGAGGTGGGTTTATGATTTTCTATTGCCCAAACGATACTAAATATAAAGTTATAAATGAGTTGGATAAATTAAAGATTGGATACTATCAGCCATTTACTTGGACACAATTTGGTCTTAGGACTTGGCAAATTGAATAATTTTTCGTATATTTATTAAATATGGTAACAGTATCGGAAACAGCAGCAAAAAAATTAAACTCTCTTATAGAAGAAAGTGGATTTTCAACTCCCTTTGTTAGAGTAGCAGTTAAGGGTGGTGGGTGTAGTGGATTATCATACGACCTTTCATTTGATACCGAACAACAACCATCGGATACTCTCGCAGAAAACAATGGAGTAAAAATTTTAATAGATAACAAATCATTACTATATCTATTCGGAACTGAATTAGAGTTTTCGGATGGATTAAATGGTAAAGGTTTCCAATTCATAAATCCGAATGCAAGTCGTACTTGTGGATGTGGTGAATCATTTTCATTATGATATCTGATATAATAAAAAAATCAATAGAAGTGAAGCAGGATATTTTATTGAATACATCATTACATACAATGATTTACAATTCAATAGATGTTATAGTAAATGCTTTTCAAAGTGGTAATAAAGTTATGTTTTGTGGAAATGGTGGAAGCGCAGCAGATGCACAACATTTAGCAGCGGAATTATCTGGTAGATTTTATAAAGATAGAAAAGCATTACCATCCGATGCATTACATTGTAATACATCATATCTAACCGCAGTTGCTAATGATTATAGTTACGATGTAGTATATTCCAGATTGGTTGATGGTACTATGAATAGTGGCGATATACTGATTGGATTATCAACATCAGGTAATTCTAAAAATATAATTAATGCATTCAAAACAGCTAAAGAAAAAGGAATCATCACAATAGCATTGACGGGAGAAACCGGTGGTAAGATGGGAACGTTATCGGATTATTTAATAAATGTACCAAATACCGATACCCCGAGAATACAAGAAGCACACATAATGATAGGACATATTATTTGTGAATTAGTAGAATCAAAATTATTTTAGTTATGGCAAAAGCAGAACCAAACGTTAAAGATAAACCACGTAAATTTGAATACATCTATAAAGATGATGATGGATGTGAATCGATTTGGAAATATGATTTAGATAAATTTCCAAATGGGCCTATATCGGTAGAGAATAAATATCCTGCGGGATATATAAAAGAAATGGAGTTGAGAAGAAAAAGAGGAAGATAAATTTGGTAATTCAAAATAATCTCCTTATATTTGTTTAATTAAAAATTATAAATTATGGCTAAGAAGCAAGAATTGTTCGAACAAATGACCAAATTATGGGTAACGTTTGTAGACGAACACAACAAGACAACAAAGGTATCTCAAAAGAATGCTAGAACA
>Ga0208133_1000498_pt1 | contig 15430 bp, 21 predicted proteins | sample ColrivemetaGS535_FD_187595 | JGI IMG/M metagenome (GOLD analysis project Ga0208133, IMG submission 187595) | Estuarine microbial communities from the Columbia River estuary, USA - metaG S.535 (SPAdes) (version 2) | ecosystem: Environmental > Aquatic > Marine > Intertidal zone > Estuary | place... | reverse complement strand
AATCAGTATCATTTAAAAATTCTATGCTGGAATTTTTCATTAAACCAGTTCTATTGCTTATAGAACCCGGCATACATATTCCTAATGTATGTTCTTTTGTACTAGTATAGGACAATGCTTTATTATAAAGAAATTCTATTTCTTCATATACAGAATCTGTAGTAAGACGTTCTCTAAATAATACTTCATTAGTGGGTGATAAAACACAACATTCAATTTTTGTTTTACCAATATCAACACCAATCTTATTCATAATTGTAATGTTTTCCAAATATATTTCTTCTCTAAATAGTCCTGAAACTTTATTGCTTCATCTTCATTATTAAATGCCACACCTTTAATATCATACATATCTTCTAGGTATCTAGCATATTCACCATTAACATCTTGTGCCCAAGTAAGTTCATTAATCCACATAACATCTATATCTCCACCACTTAGCACTCCGGCCATTATTGCGATACCAACTTCATCACTACCGATATCAGCAAACAATACAGCTAATAGTCTTTTCTTTGTATCAAAGTGTTTAATATTTTGCCATTTAGGCCATGATACTAGAAATTTATCGTTTTGTACAGAGGTTATGGGAAATAAGTTACTCATTGGAATTTCAATAAAAATATTAGGTACTTCTTTTCGTCAACAATCTCATAACCATCTGTTATGTTACCATTAACTATGTTCATCTTTAAGCCATATTGTCCAGTAAGGTAATCTTCAAAATCATATGCGTCAAATTCTTTGTTCTGTTCTATATATTCTTTACGAACTTTTTTCAATGCTTCCCAATAATTCCAACGATTTCTACGTTGATCTATATTTGGATCATCGTCATCATAATCTTGTATTTGAGGTATTGTTGCCATCAACTCCACCTCAATGTGAACAAAATGTAATCTTTTTCATATCTAAACTTAAAACTGATTAGGTCATCATCAGTTACACCCCATCTACAATGTCTTTCGTGTTTACCTATATTAGTTTCTAACCATTTAACTATTTCGTTATATTTGTCAAGATGTTTAACATGTACCGTACACTCATGCCAACCGGGTTTAGTATTTTCCCATCCAACATTATAATCATAATGTTCAATTATCATAGCCATTTTAGTGCAAAATAACTGGCATTGGTATCATTATAAAAGGTAAATCTTGAATGTCGTTTTACAATAGGATCATGGCTAAAGTTGTCATACTTCTCTTGGTAGTAAGCATAATCGAAATCAACACCTTGAACATAACCCATGTTTCGCAACTCATGTCCTATTTCCATAGTTCTTTTGGCAGTAATATATAGGATAACATCAGCCACAAGTCAACTCAAATATAATGGCATCACGTTCATCCTTGAAGTAGAAATCCATGTAATCTTCGGTCACATGTGTTTCAAACTTATCACCCGGCAAGCCAAACTTTTCCACAGCCCTTGCACAAAGTTCATTCCATATAGGATGTTTGTGATTTGTTTGCCATAATATACGAACTCTAGTACCCACCGGCATTTAATAATTCCTTAACTTGTTTAACATTCGCAGGATCACGCTTAAACTTAATAGCCCACTGCTCTGGATTTATATAATCCATAATCATCTTTTGCTGGTCATCACGTAATGCACTTAGGAAATGAACACCACTATCGCTTTGATATAACATCCATGGACTAATTCTACCTCTAGCAATCTCATAACATATATTGTTTGGATTACCGTAACGTAAATAATCTCTGCTTTGAATCTTTTCAGTTTCTGCTTTTTCTATTGTTATTTCAATACTACGATGTATCGCATCTAACGGATCTTCTATCCGTAAATATTCACACAAAAACTTTGCGTAATTACTATCTTGTCTCCAGTTGTCAATACGAACTGAATTCTTTAATAACCAATCACTGAATCTACTTACATTGATACATTTAATTTCCACGCAATATAGACCAAACTTAATGAAAGCAAGATAGTACGGATTCTTAATGAATTCTTCATATGTACGATTCTTTGTGCCAGCAGTGTTCTTCTTATAGAATTGCAACCAAGCTTGAAAACCCACACGATTGCCTTGCCGATCACGCTCTAACCATCTGCGTTTGGGTTCGCATATGTGTTTAAGTATAGTACTTTCACGTTGGAAAGTAGCTTTACAGAACTCACATCCATGTGTTAATTTAGTTTCCTCGATCTTTTTCATATTGCTTAATATCTTCTTCGGTCACCAATTGACTAAGAACTTCTATATCAGATTGTTTTAAGTTAGGATATGTTTCTGCTAGATAGCATTTACGTTTATGTTCTTGTACAAATGCTTTAGCAATCTCATCAATATCATCACTATCTACTTTGGGATAAATCTTAGTATAATATTCTTTAATATCTTTAGTTTTGGCAGGTTCTTTTAATGATGTTACTTTACTTCCTAAATGAGGGATCCATTGATGAAATTGTTTGCCTAATCCAGGACTACTAGCACATAACATATACCATTGAAGTTTAGGATGCTTCTGAACATATTCATTGAATAGATATTTATTAGCATGATAGTCTACACTACGCAAGTAATAGCCTTGAACATCTCCTGAACCCTTGATAGCACTCATCCAATGTGTCATCATGTAGGGAACAAATTTCTTTTGTTGTTCTTCTGACAACCTATCATAATACCCATAGTCTTTCTTGTCTATAGCAGTAAGTGCTTCAAACAAGTCAAAGTCTTGTGCTACAAATTTCTCATCAACAGGAGTACTTTTTTTGGTTGCCATTAGAATGCCTGACTATAATCCACAATCTCACAGTTACGACTAATCTCTTTTACAAAATATACACATCTTGGCTTAGGTCCATCATCTAACGGTACACATAAGAATTGCCCGTTTTTCAATCTGGGTGCATACCATGTTACATCGTGATAAATGTCTACAATCTCAATTGGGACAAAACTTGGGCTAAAGCTTGTTAAGGGATTAAACTCAAACGCATTAAAGCCTCTGTCATTAATACTTGTTAAGGGCAATGTTTCTAAATCCCCATGTTCTTGTTCACCAATCAATATTTGCCAATCTACTGGCATTTTAACTGTACTGTTGCCAATCTTTAATACAAGTGCAGGACTACTAAATGATTCTAAAAAGATTAATGGGATGTAATGATAATCTACATTTTGTGGATTACTGTTATCTAGTATAGCAAAACGAAGGTCATCAATCTCTTCGGGTAATGTCTCTAAATTATAAAATTCGTTTTCAAGTGTTAATATACGCATGTTGTTATTCTATCACATTCTTATCTATAAGTCAACTTTTCTACATCAAACGGGTAGTTTGCTTCTTTATAAAATGCCTTACGTTGGGTCAAATGACGTTTGGCAAATTTACAACTACTTGTTATGTCGTAGATTTGTACATGGTCTTTATCTTCTGCTTTACGAATACCACGCCCAATACTTTGAATAACACGGACAAATGACTTGCCGGGTTCTATGAGAACAAGATTAAAAATACGGGGTATATTGATACCAACAGCAGCCACACCATAAGTAGCAACAATAATTTTATTAGTGCTTGTTGCAACTTCATCATATTCTTCCTTACGTTCATTCATATTAGTAGCACCACTAACAAATACACTTCCGGGCAATCTGCTAACAATCTCTTTTCCTGCATTAACCCTATCAACAAGTATCAATGTATTACCTGTATCATTAATACCGTTAATTAAACTAGCTATCTTATCCAATCTTTCACTATCTTCTAATAAGTGCTTTAGTTCGCTTTGATAGTTGGTAAACTCCTTACCATCTTGTAATTGCATAATGTTAACATAACAACGTGCTAATACTCCTTGATCCTGTAATTCACTTGCTGATAGTTTACCAATAACGTTACCCAAACTTACACTAATGCTTTGTGCTTCAAACTTAGCTTTAGGTATAGTTCCTGTTAATCCCCAACGAATGGGAACTTTAGCAAACACACCAGTAAGTAATGTTTTTAGTGCATCAGCTTTTGCCATATGTACTTCATCAACCATTACACAAACCACACCTTCAATAAAGTCCCCGATCTCTACTTCAGCCTCACCTGCTTTAGTTTTCTTAAGCATATTATTAAGACTTTGCCAAGTACAGATAGTATGTGTTTTGTTGTATTCTTTACGATCTCCAAAATATACACCAACATCTAATCCTAGATTAATGTAATCAGCTTCTGTTTGTGTTACTAGACTTTTGTTTGGGACGATAACAATACTACGGCCATACTTCTCAACACTATTAGATAGTGCCGCAGTCATTAGTGTCTTTCCTGCACCTGTAGCAATCTCTTGTAATGATTGCGGGTTCTCTAAAAAGTTGTTTACGAGTTCAATTTGATAATCACGTAATACTACTGGAGTGCCTTCTTTAGTATGTCCTTTAGGCCAGTTCTTATCTTTGAATGTATCCTCGGACACTTTGTCAAATGTGAAGGTTGTTGAGTAGTCTCTTAGATCCTCTAGTTCAATATCATATCCTACTTTATCTAAGTAAGGAAGTATTTCGGGAAGTAGATTGATATAGGTACTACCTGCTAAACTGAAATAGCTAACCTTCCCATTCCATCTACCTAAACGTACTGCAGGTAGATAACGTGCACCGGGTATTTCATATTCAAACATCTTCATCAAGGCCTTGCGTTCTGATAGTTCAAGCCCTTCTATTTTTACATTCACTTCGTCTTTGACGATTATTTTACATTGTTTCATTCTTTTCCAAGTTAACTGGTTGACTGTTTACTATATTAATTATTTTTGCCGCATGGGTATATTCTTCAGATATCAATTTAAATTTTACAATTACTGGAAATTTAAACTTATTCAAATTGCTATGTATAGCAAAACGACCGGCATCATTATATTGTATACCTGCATTTTCCAATGCTTGTTTCAAGTCATTTTTAAACTTCAAATTAGTTGACAATCCTATACCTGATACCGAAACATAATCACATTTTATATTTTGTAACCAAGGAACAATATCACATATGTTGTTTAGTTCTACTTTAGGATTATATGATCCAGCAAATCGTTCTTCATCGGTATGCATAATCCTGTTATCAATCATTATACCGTATCTTACTAATTCAGCTAATGTATTTAATTCAGTATTTAAAGTGATATGTTTAATAGATTCATCCAGTGCTTTATTAGTACAAGCAATTATATAATTACCATTTGTACATACTAATGTTGGTGTCCAATATTTTACATCTTTGTAATAAGATAACTGGTCTAATAATTTTTTAACATTGTCGCTATATCTAACATCATTAAAAAACTTTGTTATCATATTACTTGCTAGTTTTAACGAGAACGTACTTAAATCAGCAATATAGTATTTATTTGCGTTATCCCAAACAAAACTAGATTCACTAAGTGACCTAAATGCGGTAATAAATGCTTTATTATAAGGTGTTTTCAATATGAGATTATCATTTAGTATACCTATATGAGCAGAGGTATATTCATCAGTGGTTTCTATTACAAGTGTTTTCCAAGGAAGTTTAGATAACTCCTTAATGAACATTTGATTTTTTACAAATTGCCGTTCATATTTTTCTATAAGTTTATCAACTAATTCTACTTGATTACTGGTAATACGTTTTTTAATCAAGCTAATTTTTTCAAGGTTCTGGAGGAAACGAATATCATACCTACTTAATCTTAAGTTAGCAACCATGTAATATATAAGTTGTTCTTTATTATTCAATTCAATCATTCAACTATTATACAATAAACTGTAAACAAATACAATATCTAAAGGAAAAAAGGGAGACCAAAGCCTCCCAAAAATTCTTAACGAAACGGGCTTATTGATATTGCCGTCACGCACACTGCAGGGGTTATGCTTTCATACAAGTTGTCTTAGCAAGATTCTGCCAGTTACCGGGACTGATCTTAACCAAGTCTGCAATCTTCAAACACATACGCAAGGACACTTCACGCAATTTCGTATGATTGTCCCACATGAAGTTAATCACAGTTTGTGACTGTTCTTCATTAAAATCATAGTCCTTGAACAAGCCACCATCAGCATCACGATGTACTTGCTTGATACGCAACATCTTATCACGATCACCATCAATTGTCAGGTCCAGAAAGTGACAACGTGACTGTAATGCTTCTAAGTGATCCTGCAATTTTTTAGATTTGAGATTGCCGAATTTCAAGTTAGTGATAAAAATAGCACTACCATTGAAGTTGAAAGTATTCGGGATACCTTCTTCACGCAACAAACGTGAATCACTATTCCAGCATATTCTACGAGTCTTGCCTGAATCAAGTGCGGCCTTAAGAATGTTCAAACTCAAGTCATCAGTAAAAACACTATCGCAATCATCAAAAATTAACACGTTCTTGGTGTCCGAATACTTGTATAGTTGAGTATACAAACCCAATGCTGTCATAGCACCTTTAACAATTTGAAAACGCACACGTTTGCCTGCAAGCTTGTCAAACATGCTTGCTTTCTCCATTTGTGTCTCAACACCATAACTTTTGCCGACACCGGGCGGGCCTGAAACAATCATAGCACGTATATCACCATTGATACAAGCACGTGACATTTCATCAAGGACCTCAAAACGTGTAGCAATACGGTCCATTGCTTCTTGTTCTGTTTCTTTAACAGCTTCTTTCTTAAACTCTACTACAGCACTGGCCATAACTTTATCTCCATTCAAAAATTCAATATTATCAATCGTATCTACTAAGATTTTAATCTCAGTACTACGACCCGGGAACTGACCATCATTTTTAACAGTCACATAACTACCTTTTTTACTTGTCTGAAAACCCTTGACAAGTGTAAACACTTCACCTTTAACTGCTTCATTGCGATATGAACCTGACAAAATACGAACTGTAGACATAGCTTCTCCTGTGTGTTAATCAATCAATACAAGTATTATAGCATGAATGCCATTTCTTGTAAAATTATGCTACCTTACGAAAGTACATATAGGGTAAGCCCAAAGTATAGCAGAGGTACTCATCATCACCCTGAGTGTCCTCGGCTTCGTGGATCCAGCGCATTGCTGTTGCACGGTCCTTAGCACCTGACAAGATCAGATCATCAACCCTTTTCTCAAAAGAGAAAACAGCGTTTTGTTGTGCCGCAACACGAACCTTTTCTTCGGCCTCGATAGCTACACCAAGTCCTTCAAACTCAGCATCAAAATCTTCAAGGGTCCAGTGTGAGGTGTCAACACCACGAGGGCGAACACCGTAAGCGTCCTTGTACATATCCCAATATACAGATTGGGCTTGTTCCAACTGAGTCAACTCTTCCCAAGATTTGAATTCTGTAGTCATTTCGTAGTCCTTTTCTTTACTGTCTAAGATTCTATTATATAGCCAAACCCATTTATTGTCAAATTTTGGCTATTAAACTAGCATGGATTTCATTCATTTCCGACTGTTCCACGTAAAAATCACTCCTAGGATCGTAATATTGACCCATTTTGTTGTCATAATACAACACTCTTCCGGAGAAATTGAATGGACCTTCTAGGCCGTTACGTGGACCATACTTTGTACGCATTTCGTCCATCTGATACTTGTCAGCAACAACTTTGTAACTCATAAGACCCTTTCAACTGAATAAGACTCTATTGTAGCACTAAACCCATTTATTGTCAAATTTAGGTTGCCGACCAATTTAGTAATTGATAGTATTGTAATTCATCATACTTTTTAGGGTAGTATGTTCCCTCAATTCGTATTTGACCATTAGTAAAAATCTTATCCCAAATATGTTTTAATGGGTTCTTTGGTTCAATTGTAATCAAATGAGCATTGTCATTACTATCTTTTAACCAATACTCAAAATGTTTTACACGTTTGTTAGTTTTGTAAAAACTTTTTATAGGAGTTAGAGTAGTGATTTTTTTAACACTATCTATCTTACCAAAATTAAGTATTTCTAAATTAACTTCTCTTTTGAACTGGTCAAATTGAATATCGTATTCATAAAATTCAGGCAATCTGTAAATGAGTGGCAATAATTCTTCTGTGACTTTTTTACCATCACCATGAATAAATTTATTTAGGTCTTGTCTATAGGCGGATAATTTAACACTTTTTAGAGTCCATAACATAATTTTTTTGCTGAAATAATCTCTTATCTCATTAGCACGAACCCTATCAGATTCTTCTATTTTTCTGAATAGGTGATCATCTAATAAGGTAGTAACAGGTGGATGTACAGTGGTGACCTTTGGTGATAATTTGTCTTTACTGATAGTATCACGTAATCTTTTCCACGTAACACTTAATGCTAGTATATCTTCGGTGGCTTCAATTACTTCATAACGTTTTACATAGTCACTTCTATTAATGTTCTTAAACAAATTATTAAGATAAGTATCATCCAATGATATTGTTTGTGCTGGTGACAATGAACTTATAGATAATGGACTTATAGAGTGCGGGCTGATAGAATTCATTCCACTACCTCCTCCGGTACCAGTTATTGTTATTGTGTTACTGCTATATGTATTATTAACCAATTGTGATATCCTCCATACCGGCTGCTCTCAATCTGACAATGTGACCCAACATAAAATTCTTTGACTCTAATGCTTTCATTATACCTAACCAACGATTTCTTAGTAATGCTACTTCATTAATAAGTGTTTCAAAATCTACTACTTCATCTTCACCATCAACATACTTTTCAGCATCGCGGCTTGTCAATGCTCTATTATACGCTTCTAAGTATTTTTGAAAATGTTTTCGGCGAATTTTCCGTAATTGAATGTTGAGATAGTTCAATACTGCTTCTATCTCTTGTAGTTGATTAAAACGATGTTCGGTTACGCCGGGTAATGCGGCAATGTTCTTTTCAACATTGCCATATACCTTGACCTCTTGTTTTGCAGATAATAGTTCATTCTCACAATGAGAGATGAAATCGGGTATCACAGCTAGATTAGTTGTGATCCTTGTATACCAATTTGACATTTAATCCCATTCTTCTTGGTCTTCGTCTTCGTCATATTCTTCGTACTCTTCGCCATCTTGTTGGTCAGTGTAACCTTTTAATGCTTTAAGTACTTCTTTGTCATTCTTAAAAGAATCTTTAATGTCACTTGCTTCGTAATTATTGTCAATTAACAAATTAATCAATGTATCGGCCGCATCGCTACGGTCATTGAAATCAATATGAGTACGTAATGCGTCCCATATTTCTGTTGTAAAAGCTAAACTCATTCTGCATCCTCCTCCTCAGGTGTTACAGTACTTATCTTTACAGATGATTTTTTACCATACTCACTCATTACTATATCTAAGCAACCGTCAGTATTTGCTTCCCATCCTTTACGAAACTTCTTAATGATTTCACCATCAAGTGTAGTATAGACAAGTGAGTTACCTTCTTTCTTAACAAGTTCAGCTTTCTCAATCATATCTAATAATCCTGAGTAAGGGCTCATACCTGTTTCATAAGGAATCTTAACTTGAACTGATTCAAATGGTTTCGCATAACGAGTTTTCATAATCTTACAGGCTGCACGAATACCCCGTACATCAGTAATTTTATTACCATCTTCATCTTCTTTAAGTTTCAATTTCTTCATAGCAACAACAATGCTTGAAGCATAAACAAAACCTTGACCACCTGATATTTTATCATCTGGATCAAACATATCCTGTGAAGCATATGTGTGATTAGTTGCAACTAAGCCAATGCCCAATGAACCAAACATGTTAACACAGTTACGAACAAGTGCTGTTAGTGCTTTGGGCTTACGACCCATGTCACCTTTCATATCACCTGCTTCAAACTGATTAACGTCTGTGGGAGTTAACAACATACCTAATGAATCAATCACAAACAATACCTTAGGACGATCTGTTTCTGGTAGTGTTTTGTAATCTTTAACGAACATAGAAATAGTTTTTCCTACTTCGTCAATCATTGCCATGTTTAGTTTTAATAGTTTATTTTCTTCTGTAGATACACCGAGTGCGTGTAACCAAGCTTCGTCAAGGGCATTTTCTGAGTCAATTAAGACTACAAAGATTCCTTGTTCTTGTGCGTGTCTGACGAGGTTTCCTGAGCAGACAAACGATTTTCCGGCGCCTGATTCTCCGGCAAAGACAGTAACTTTACCAAGAGGTACGCCTTTATTAAAATCACCGCTAATGAGGTAGTTGAGAGCATAATTTCCTGTCGAGATCCAGTCAGTAGGATCATTGAATCCTATTGATAGACCTTCAATACTTTTTGTAATGTCCTTACGGAACTTACTAATATCAAAAGGTTTTCCCATTTAATTATCCAATTCTAGTGCTAGTGCTTCTTTGATTACGGCAAAGAGTTCTTCATCAGTATTACAAAGAAATTTGTAATTCTTCCAATCATTCTCTGAATCTCTTCCGCCTACCTCAATCATATAACCATTATTATAACGATTGATTGTAAATGCTTCATTTACTTTGTTTAGTTTTTCTAGGTATTTCATATTATTTCCTTTATTTTACGTGTACACCATTAGTATACACACTGAATATTTGCTTGTCTAGTATATCTGGACATTTTTCTGCGATAGATTCTAATTCCCAATCATTTGGGTAATGACGTAATGCACCTCTAGCCCTATCTCTAATGATACTAGGAACACGTGGTGTTTTACCTGGATCGCATAATTCTTCCAATAGTTTTTTACCTTGCTTAATGGCGCGGTATCTTTCGTCTGGTAATGTCATGGAGTTCTCCTTAGGTAGGGAGCAAATGCTCCCTATTCCCTTTTAAGACTTGTTTTGTCTAGCACGAATCATTGCTAGAATGTCTTGTGCTTTGTCACTTGATGGTTGTGCTGTAGGAATCTTAATAGATTCGGCTGCTGCCATTGCATCTTCTTCCCAAGGTGCTTTAGAAGGTTCTGCTACGGGGGCGGTTGCGGGTGCGCCAGTTCCAGTGGACGCTGTTTGTTTTTCCGCGGTTGCTCCTGCAGGTGCTTCTAGTCCCCAAGGACGATAGTAACTACCCCAACGCTCTAAGTCATATGGTTGACCGTCTACACTTGCGTCAAACATTTCTTTGATTACACGCAACTCTGCTTCGCCGGGACGCTTTGGCAAGAACTCTGCCAAGTTATACAAACCATGTGCTTCAACTGCGGCTTGTTCTGCCTCTGTCAATGCTGACTCTTTACGTGCCCAATTACTTGTTGAGTAATCGGCATATCCACCTTTACTTGTTTTCTTAATATTCAAATCAAGACCACGCATAAAATCTGTTGGCAATTCTTCCATCTCAGGATCCATCAAACTTGCTTTAATGATTGTAAAAATTTGTGGACTAATAATGAATCTACGAATTGGGTTAGCTGGTGTTTTGTCATCACCGATTGGGTTTTGACGAACAAAACCTTGAAACAAATAACTGCGTTTCTTCCAGTATTTGTTTGCTAACTCTTTTAATGTTTCATCTTTATACCATGGACGAACCTCAGTTAAGATTGGACATTGTGCTTTTGAATCATACATTTCAACGCAAGGTACTTGAACCTCAATACGTTTAATGTTAGAATCACCTTTAACTCCATTGAATGGAAGTTTAATAATTTGTCGTTCTACCCAGAAGTATGGGTTATTGCTATCTGCGTCGGGCAATAGACGCATTGTGGCTGTTGTGCCTTCGTCCATATTCCAATGAGGGTAGATAGAGTTATCTGATTGTTTCTGTGTTGAACCAGAATTTGATTTGTTTTCTTGTGCCGCAATACGGGCACGAATCTCTGCTAATGATGCCATAATAAATTTCCTTATAAATTGAGATGGTCTCGTTTTTAATATTCGCCGCTTCCCTATGAAGCGACTAACATAAGAGTTAGTATAGCATTACTAAATCTGTATGTCAATACTATTTATCACATATGTGGGTAAATAGATTTTTTTCTATGGTTTTTTAACCCTTTTTGATATAGGCTAAGTTAATGATATCATCCAACATACGTGAATATGTTTTGTCTAGGCTTTCGTTAAACAATTCATTATTTGGTTGCATATGCAGTGTTGGGTTTGATGGTTGACTAAACAATGTGCGTTTAACTAAAGTTAAATAACTATCCATTTTTTCTCTAGTTAATATAGAATCTTCTTTATTTTCAAATATTTCTTTTAGATACCAAGCTTCTTCTTGTATACTATATGATATTTGTCCATCACTGTACTTAGGATCTTTATTTGATAATTCTTCTCTGAATTTATTTTTAAACAGTGTAATTAACATAGATAAATTATCTTTCATCCATTTATTGAAACGAGGATCTCCCCAGTTTTTGTATATTTTAAATGTAGTAGTTTCATATTCTAATAAACTTTCATTTGTACCTGTTTTTACAAGTTTAGCCCGATGATCATATCCAACTATTCCATCATCATTATTGGCACTCTTATCATCAGTGGTAGCATCAACAGTACCACCTTTACCATCTTTATTGGCGTATAAACCTGCTAATTCTGCTTGAGTTGGAAATGGTACAACATTATCTTTTTGTTTTGAAGGTTCAGTATCAGTAGTCGCCTGATAATCAGACGAAGGTATATTACCTTTATAAACTTTAATATCATCTTGATCATCTTGATCAGGTGTAATATCATCCGCATTAGGGGTAGATGGTGTATCATCTACATCCTTGATATTTTTACTATATAGTTGTTTAATAAACGTTAACAGTTCTGCGGCCTCTTTCGCATCCTTGTTAATACCATCAGCATTTTGCTGAATGGTTTCAGCATTTTGTTGAACCTCACCTCTTAAATCTATCATAATTTGTTTTTCATTATTGATAAATTCTCTATCTTTGTTTAGCTTTTGTACCTGTGTATTAAATTTTTCAATATCTTGTTGATAACTTTGAACAATATCGGAATATTTTTTTATCTCATCGGCATTTTGTTTTTGAATACCACCTATCTCACCTTTTTTCTTTTCAATATATTTTGAAAATCTGCCCTCTTTATCATCCAAATCCTGTTTAGTTTTTATTAATTGATCTTCAACTTTTTTATATAAATCATCACCAACTTGTCTTTGTTGGGTAAGTGTATTTACTAAAGAATTTATTTTTGCTAATTCTTTATTATCTATTGATGGATTAGAAACCATAGTTTCAATTTGTTTCTTCAATTGATTAAACTTTTCTGGATCCATACCAGGTTTAGTTTTTAGTTGTTCTAATTCTTTTTGAAGTTTTTCTAAATCATCTCCGCTTACTTTTGCTTTACGTTGAGTATCAGTACCACCTTGAGATAGTTGTCCAGTAAGTTGTTTAATACGTGAAATTTCATTATCATTTATTTCAGCCTGTTGTGCTACTTGTTGTATTTCTTGTTCTACTGTTTGACCCAAATTATCCACAACACTTCTTAAACGTTCATTTTCACGTTTTTGTGTATCTATCAATCTATTTTGATTTGAATCAATTTTGTCTTTCTCTTTCATTTCATCGGCTATATATAAGGTTAGGGCCTGTTCTCCACTATATTGTGGATACTTCTGTCTAGCTTTATATAACAAATCTTTGTCTATTGGTAAGGCAGCTTTATTTTCAGTAGACGCCTCACCCAATAATGAACTAATTTTCATATGTTTAATCCAACTCTTATTTTCTAATTCCGGCAATATTTAATATTCTTGCTAAATCATCTGAACCTTCTATTACTGATTCTTTAGTATAAGGAGTGTCTAACTTTTTAACTGGTGGTTTTGGTTCAGGATAGTAAGCAGATTTGGCTTTGTTTTTTGTACCTTTAATTTCTGGATTATCTACTCTAGGATTTACATGTTTCCATGGATCTAACGTGTCATCCTTATCTTTTTCCTCACCTTCACCAACTAAATCGCCAATTGTTGCTGGCTTGTTAGCTTTAGGACCTTTATTACGCCACTGGCCTGTTTCACCTGTAGCATAATCGCCAGCGAACTCATTTTCAACATCTTCACTAGTATATTCTGCTTTAGCCTTAGCTATTGTTTCTTTACTCGCATCTTCACGACCTAATCGTTGAAGTTCTTTCATACCATCTTCACCGTACTTCTTAATACCGAAGGATGCTTGTAGTGCGCTTTCATCAACTTCTTCACCGGCTCTAAATTTCTTAACCATTGCTCTAAGTGCTTCAAGTTTGTCATCAGGTACGTCCATAAAATGATTGTGTCCCATTTTCTTTGATGCTTTATCTAACGCAGTAAAGTGATCCATTTTATCATTGCTTTGTTTTTGATTACTTCTCAATGAACTGTCAGCTTGTCCCATGTCAACTTCATCAATATTACCTAGTTCTTTTTTTAATTGAGCCATACCATCTGGGCTAGTCATATTCTTTTTATCAGCCATCTTTAAATCGTCCGGAGTGACTTTCCAATCTCCGCCCTGTTCTTTACGATGTACCGCAGGTTTTTCAATTTTAGCAGCGGCTTGTTGCTCGCGGCTACGGTCTAACATACCTTCACCAACTGGTTTATCTTTTGGTTCTGGTTTTTTACCAGTCTGCTCTACACCTGCATCTTTTTGTATTTTTTTGATTAGTTGTTCTTCAGTACCACCACCTAAGTTGTCAAATGCGGTACTTGCAACATCTTTTACTTTACCGCCAAATTTCTTAATAGTATCTACTATACCTTCGTCCATCTCTTGTTCACCTTCATGTAAACTATCATATGCTTTATCATAAAGAAGATCACCGTATTGGTCTGATAGCTGGTCTATTTCTTCATCATTTAGCGGAGTACCATCTGTAAAAGATCCTGCACTAAAATAAGCATCAGAAAAATCTGGATAGTCTCTAGGATCTACGCCGTCAACTTCAAGACTAGCTTTATCAACTTCTTTGCCATTGATTATAATACTTTTCTCTGCACCTTCATCTATACCTAAATCATCTTTTCCTACATTTTTGTCTAATTGATCGGCAAAGTGGGCAAGTGCTATACTCTTGCCTGCCATGTATGCATCTACAGCCGCACCTTCGTCAATTATATTATCTGCCCATTCACTTAATTCATTAACTTCTTTCATCTCTGCTACTTTCTTGTGTAGCTTATTCAATATTGGCATTACACTCTCAATACGTGGGTCTAATGTCTCTTGTACAAACAACTCATTTAAATTGTTTTCTTCTGTTTCATCTTCCATTAATGGAGGAGTATATGATTCAAAGTACGCATTGTAACCACGTGTACCACGCATCTTGCTTAATGATTCTCTTAAGCTTTGATAATGATTAATACCTTCATTAACTAATTGTTGTGCCGATTCATTGAATTGATTATTACGTGTAGCACGAACAAAAGCACCCATCTTATTATATTCTTCACATAGACTAATAATATGATTCCAACGGTCATCGTGTGGCATGCCGCCTTCAGCTAAATGACGGGCATATATC
>Ga0208133_1000497_pt1 | contig 15438 bp, 23 predicted proteins | sample ColrivemetaGS535_FD_187595 | JGI IMG/M metagenome (GOLD analysis project Ga0208133, IMG submission 187595) | Estuarine microbial communities from the Columbia River estuary, USA - metaG S.535 (SPAdes) (version 2) | ecosystem: Environmental > Aquatic > Marine > Intertidal zone > Estuary | place... | reverse complement strand
GGTAAATATTATAAAGTATACCTAGATATTAATAACTATGGTTTTAACCAAATATTAGGTTCATAAAAATATAAAATGAAAGCAAAAGAAAAAGCAGAAGAACTATTTGATAAAATGTTATACAATGATGGAGATAAATACCACCATTGCAGCCATTATGTAGCAAAAAATTGTACATTAATAGCAGTAAATGAGATGATTAAAATAATTGATGAAAGTATGAATGGTTTTTTAGATAGTGATTTTAAAGCATATTGTAATCAATTAAAAAAAGAAATACAAAAATTATGAAAGCAAAAGCAAAAGAAATATATTGTAAGTATATAGACGCAATGCCACATCCAAGTACTACAAATATAGAAACTTATGTAATCGCAAAAAGATGTTTTTTAATAGGAGTAGATGAGATTATAAAAGAAATTAATGATAATTATGATACATTACATTCGGCAGATAGGAAACAATATTGGAAAGGAATTAAAAAAGAAATAAAAAACTTATGAAAGCAATCCTAGAATTTAACATTCCTGAAGATAATCAGGAATTTGAACTAGCAGCAAAAGCATTAAAGATGTTTGGCACGTTATGGGATTTAGACCAATGGTTGAGGGGAGAAATTAAATACAATAACCAAGAACAGTATGAACCAGTCAGGGAGAAGCTGCGAGAATTCATGAATGATAATAGGATTGATTTTGATATGTCTGAATGATTGATAAAAGTATAATTAATGATTGATAAAAAATAAAATTATTGCATGAATTTTGCTGGATATATCATGCATAATGTGTGATATAAGGCACTAATGATTGATTAATGCGACATTTATTACACATTACGACACTTTGTTGTGAAAAAATCACAAAAAGAAGCATTGTGCGACATTTAATTTGACATACATTTAAAAACATAAGTCAGGAATGCCATTATTTGAATTATGTGCAAACGAATATAAATAGGCGCAAATTAATAAATTACAATTAAAAACATATAAATTATGACACCAAAAGGAAAAGCATTAGAATTATTTGATAAATATTTTGAGGTAACAAATAATTATTATGAAGCCAAACAATGTGCATTAATAGCAGCAGATAATATAATATTAGCAAACCCACATAGCAACCCATTTAATACAGATGTTTATTCAACATTTACATATTGGGCAGAAGTTGAAAAAGAAATAGAAAATTTATAAAAACAATAGTCAGGTAGCTTAATGGTTAAAGCAGGAGTACCTCCAGTGGATTAGAGTATACGAGACGGGTGAAAGTTCCCATTCCTAGTTGACCACCATTCTTCTTTAGAGGCGTCCTAACATTGGATATACAGGTTCGAATCCTGTCCTGATTACTACAAATTCGGAAATACCGAATTAATCATTGCAAATATGCGTCGAATAGTATTATTATTCAACGCAAACCGTTACAATCTGTCACGCTTTTATAAATATATGTGACATAAATTATAAAATAGTGTTGTATCAAAATTATAAACTTAAACAAAAAAGGAGGGGGAAACTATGACATCAAAAGCAGTTTAAAAATTAACCAGTAGAGAGGATGATAATTAAATTGCTTTTGATAACTTTATTTTATTTGTTAATAACTTTATTTTAATTTTATGAAATGTTAGAGAAAGACTTACACAGGTTAGTTTGCGACTACATACGTAAAATCTACCCTTACGTTATATTCCGAACTGACTTTAGTAGTGGAATGAGAATGTCGATAGGGATGGCTAAGCGCCACAAAGCACTCCAGTATTCAAATGCTTACCCTGATTTATTTATAGCAGAACCAAAGGGCGCTTATGCTGGATTCTTTATTGAACTAAAAACAATTAACAACGTAGTATTTAAAAAAGATGGCTCAATGAGAAAGAACGCACATCATGAAGAACAGGAAACAATGATGCTAAAGCTAAGGGGCAAAGGATATAAAGCAGAGTTTGGGCAAGGATTTGGACATACAATTAAATTAATTAATGAATATTTAAACCAATAACAATGAATGAAGAAAAAAAACAACAAATTAGATTGGGAAGCGGTAAAAAAATTAACGAAACTTTCTTAAGTTCAAGCCTGTGTATTACGGATGCCTTAGAGCATTCATACGAATACAATGGTAAGAAGTACATCAAGTTAAACATTAGCATATTTGCTGAACCTGACCAGTACGGAAAGAACGTAAAGATTACATTGAATGATTACGACCCAAAGGCAAAAGCAGAAACACCAAAAGCAAAGCCAGTAAGTATTAATTCAAATGATGATTTACCTTTTTAATGAAAAAATATACCAAAGAGTATTTTAAATATTTCGGGTATGGTATAGATGATTTTGTACATTGTGAAGTATGCGATAGTAAAGCGGTAGACATTGCACATATAGTAGCACAATCTAAATTTGGTAGTAAAAGAAAGGATGAGCAAGATTTAATAACTAATATTGCCGCACTTTGTCGAACTTGCCATTACGATTATGATTTTAAAAATAAATGGACTACCGAAGAAATGACTGAAATACATTTGAACTTTTTAAAGAAAAATAAGATATGACATTATTAGAGGAAATTAATGCTGACTTACATAAAAGAGAAGCTAAAGGGATTAAGACATATTCAACTAAATTAGATGACGCAGATTTAAACAAAGAACAGTTATTAAATCATTTGTACGAGGAACTATTAGATGCCGCATTTTATATTAAAAGATTAATTAACGATAATAATAAATAATATGTTAATTGAAATAAAAAATATTGAAGATTTAAAGCCAGCACCATATAACGCAAGGCAAAGTAATATTAAACAAGAAGCACAATTAAAAACAAGTTTAAAAAAGTTTGGAGTTGTTGAACCAATAATTTTTAATAAAAAAAGCGGTTATATTGTAGGCGGTCATTTTAGGGTAAGGGAATTAAAAAAACTTGGATATAAAGAAATTGAATGCGTGATAGTTGATTTAAGCGAAGCAGATGAAAAGGAATTAAATATTAGATTAAATGCAAATACTGGCGCTTGGGATTGGGATAGTCTCGCAAATAATTGGGATATGGAAGAATTAGAAAACTGGGGATTAGATTTGCCGATATTTGATAAGTATATTGATGAAGTAGAAAGCAAGGATAAAAAAGCAGATACAAAAGATAAATGTGATTATTGTGGTAAATAAGTGTAACGACATAGTGCTGGAGATATACAACCATCCCGATTTAATAAAAGCGATAAGCAAAACTAAACCGGAATCAATACAAGATGATTTAAGGCAAGAAATAGCAGTTAGCCTACTACTCCAGCCTTGTGATAAGATAAGCGCCCTATTCGCTTCTAATAACCTATTACGGTATGCTATTAAGATATGTTGGTTTATGGCTACATCAAAAACAAGTGAATTTTATTATAAATACAAAAAGAGTGATTTGTTAAAGGCGGTTGAATATTTCAATAGTCAATTGGATTTACCGATTATCCCCGAAAGTTTAGCAGCCGAAGCAACAAAAGCACTTACAAAGAATAATATCAACATAGAAACCGACCACGAGATAAGAATATTTAATAAATATGTAGAACTAGGAAGCAATAGAAAGGTAGCAGAGTATTACGGTATACCAGTTAACCACGTTTGCAATATTACAAACAAAGTAAAAAAAGAATTAAAATGTATTTTATTATTAGCATAGCAGCTTTCACATTCGCTTATTATTTCATTAATGTATTTAATGGGCATATCATACTAAAGCGCATATTTAAAATACCTTTAGTAAAACGATTACGACCTTTTGACTGTATTCAATGCCTTACGGTATGGTCAGCATTTGCATTTACGTTCTTACCTATTCATACAGTTGAAACAATAGCAGTAATATTTGCAGCAGGGTTTATATCAATAAAGATAAAATGACAAAAGCACCCCTAAATATAATAGGATTAACACATAAGGAAAGCGGATGCGGTTATCATAGAGTAATATTACCACTTGCTTTTATGGATGATATTAAAGGTTATGTAACTAACTTTATTACTGAAGATAAGACCGATGATTGGGATATATTGCTTTATAATAGAATATGTCAATACGATTTAAATTGGAGCAAAACAAAGGATTTACTAGGTTGTAAGATAGTGATGGATATAGATGACCATTGGAAGCTACCTTTTAACCATTTGAACTATGAAGCATACCAAAGCATGGGTGAAAGGATAGAACGGAACTTAATGCAGGCTGACCTTGTTACGGTTACTAATTCCAATTTATTGAATAAAGTAAAACAATTCAATGATAATGTGGTAGTGATTCCAAACTGTCTACCTTATGGATTAAATCAGTTTACCGATGCAAGGGTGGCTTCTAATAAGGTAAGACTATTTTGGTGTGGTAGTGTAAGCCATGAGAACGACATTAAGATATTAAGAGAACCATTAAAAAGATTAACTGGCAATATTCAAATGATAATGGGAGGGTATAATGATAGCGACCCTTTAACTAAATCAATATGGGATAGAATGTTTTCAATGTTTGCAGGTAAACATGATTCAATTAAATTACCATCTACCAGTCCTACAACCTATATGGATATGTACAATTACGCTGATATTGTTTTAATACCATTGGAAGATAGCGACTGGCATGGATGCAAAAGCAATTTAAAAATACTTGAAGCAGCGGCAAAAAGATTACCTGTTATTTGTTCAAATGTTGCACCGTATAATATGGATGCAGATGCGCCGGTGTTATGGGTTAATAATCAAAAAGACTGGTTTAAATATATAAATTTATTAATCAATAATCCCAGCTTAAGGGAAAATTTAGGCAACGAACTATATGCGTGGGCGTCCAAAAGGTACAACTTCAAAGAAATTAATCAACAACGACATAGTGCCTATAAAAGCATTATCAGTTGAGAAAGTAGTAAATGAAATATTTGATAAGCATAGGCACTTTTACGATTTCTACCATAAGACTGGCGAGATAGTAAACTTTAATCATGATATTCAAAAAGAGTTATTAGATGAATATAGAAGGGTAAAAGATGCGTATTACCATTATAATACTAACTGTACTATTTGCGTAATTGACTTTCTAAATCTAATATACCGATGGTATGACATTCAAGCATAGCGGAGCAACTGGTGATATAATCTTTAGTCTACCTACCATTAAAAAGATGGGGGGAGGAACTTTGTATATTACACCCTATCATTTGCAAAGGGCTGAAAGCATAGCACCACTAATTAAAATACAGGATTATATTACCGATGTTATTGTAAGCGATTTAACACCGCCTATTGATGTTGACTTGGATAAGTTTAGAGTATTTGCAGGACGTGATTCAAATTTGATTGAGGCGCATTTAAAGGCACAAGGATTAGAAGATAATAGCTGGAGGGATGGATGGTTAAGGATTGAGGATAAGCAGCCTATAATCGACTACACTTATTCGGTAATAAATACAGGTTCAAATTATAAAGACCCGAATTTTGATTGGGATAAAGAAATTAAATACTTACTAACGTTAAGCGATAGGGTTTTTTATCTAGGTTATAAACAAGAATTTGATTTATTAAATAATAATGAAGCGGAATTTTTTGAATGTGATTTTTTAACTGCCGCTGAAATGATATATTACGCTAGAATGTTTACAGGTGGATATTCAGCCTTATCAACGATAGCAATGGGGTTAGGTATTAATTATAGAATGGTTCAAGCGCCGGAGCATACTTGCAGCAGTTTATTAATGGAAAGGGAAAAAATAGTAAATATATGATTACACCAAAAGAATTTTTGGAAAAGGAATTAGGCTGGGGAATTAGTTTTGATAATAAAGAGTTTAAAGATTTAGCCAAAAAAACAGCAACCCAATTAAAAGACTTACCAATTAAATCAATAATGGATTTCGGTGCAGGTACTGGCGTTTACTCGGATGCTTTCCATAATGCCGGATATGAAACAAATGTTTATGAGATTTGGGATGAACATAAAGAATACATACGAAAGCAAGCACCATACCTTAATATAATTGATAAGCCAATTACAACCGATTTGCTGGCTTTAATTGAAGTTGCCGAGCATATGACTAACAAAGAGATTTTTAGCCTATTTAAAGCGGTTAAACCTACTTATGTACTATTTAGTTCAACAAGCGAGAAAACCGATTACGATGAACAATGGGGGCATATAAACGTAAAACAGCAAGGGGAATGGGTATTGATGTTTAAAAGAATGAATTACGAATTAGATAGACATTTATTTTATCCAACAGTATACAGTAAATTATTTAAATTATGTCTTTAGAAAAACAACCACATGGAGGCGCAGTAAATAGATTTCAAAAGGGCGAAGCATGGAAGGGAAACCGTCATGGCAGACCTAGAAAGTATATTACCGAATTATCCCCATATGGATATAAGAACGCACAGGTAATGGATTGCATTCAGGTATTAATGGCAATGACTACAAAAGAACTGCAAGAGATTTTAAAAAATGAAGATAGCACAGTACTTGAAAGGACTTTAGCCAATGCCCTATTAAAATCATTAAGTAAAGGTTCTTTGTATTCAGTAGATACTTTATTAAGCAGGGTTTATGGTAAACCTAAAGAAACTACGGCAGTAATACAGGATAGTAAAATAGAAGTAGTTTTTGTTAAGGGTAAAACTATTTTATGATTTTAGAGTTACCAGAAGCGCATATTAACCAAACTAAAATACTTGAATCAAAGGCAAGGTTTAGGGTGGTAATGTGTGGCAGAAGGTTTGGTAAGTCTGAATTGTCACAGGTTGAAATAATCAGCAATGCAATTCAAGGTATGAATGTTGCGTATATTACACCGACCTATAAACTAGCAAAAACATTCTTTGAGAAATTAACGCAAAGTTTACCATTTGAAAATAACAAAAGCGATTTAACAATACATTTTCCCAATTCGGGAACTGTTGAATTTTTCACAGGCGAAAGACTAGATAACTTAAGGGGTAGAAAATTTCATTTAGTTGTAATTGATGAAGCAAGTTTCATACCTAATTTAGAAGATGGCTGGTTAAATTCAATTAGACCAACATTAACCGATTATCAGGGCAGAGCATTATTTTTATCTACACCTAGAGGTAAGAATTATTTTTATTCTCTATACATGAAGGGAGGGCAAAAGGATTGGGATAGTTTTAAATTTACTACATACGACAATCCTTATATTTTAACTTCTGAAATTAATGATGCAAAAGCACAGTTACCCAATGCAGTATTTGAGCAGGAGTATATGGCTAACCCAATGGAGAATGCAGCAAACCCATTCGGTTCAGAACATATAAATAAATGTGTAAAATTCATAAGTAACAATGAACCAATGTATTATGGAATAGATTTAGCAAAGTCGTTCGATTGGACTGTCATTATTGGATTAGATTCTAATGGTGATGTTTGCCATTATGACCGTTTTCAAAAGGATTGGCTTCAAACAAAAGAAACAATTAAAAACATACGAAAGCATAAACATATTTTTATTGATAGCACCGGAGTAGGAGACGCAATAGTTGAGGACTTACAAAAGTATTTCAATGACATGACTGGATTTAAATATACATCAACTAGCAAGCAACAATTAATGGAAAGCCTTGCATCATCAATCCATAAAGCAGAGATAGGATTCCCAATTGGTGCAATCAAAGATGAATTAGAAATATTTGAATATCTATTTACATCAACTGGGGTAAGGTATTCAGCGCCATCAGGATTCCATGATGACTGTGTAAATGCTTTAGCTTTAGCCAATAAATGCCGGATTGAAAATAGAGGCAGCGGACAATATCACTACATTTAATTACATTTTCTAAAAACTTATATAATAGATATATGACAATTAAACAATTCCAAGAGTTGTACTATGTGGCTACTTCCAAAGATGTTGACCTAGATAAGTCGATAAAGATGGTTGGGATAGTAACAAATAAAACACCAGAACAGGTAGAAGCGATGTCAATGATTCGCTTTAATTTACTATGTGCAAGGGTTCATAATGAGTTTAAATTATTTGAAAGAGATTTATTAAAAACCAAACCAAAGAAAATAGTTAGGGTAGGAAAGCGCTTCTATAAAATCAATTACGATATAGCAAAAGCAAAAGCGTCAACCTATGTTGAAGTTGCAACCTTTAGCACTGATATTATTCAGAACCTACATAAGGTAATGGCTTCAATAGTTACACCGATTAAATTTAGATGGGGCAAGTGGGTTGAGGTAGAGCATGAAGATTTAGCAAAGGAAATGGAATCAATGGATTTCGAGGCTGCTTATCATGCAGCGGTTTTTTTTTACACACTATTCAATGTATCAATGCAAGTTATCCAGCCTTATTTGATAAACGAAATAACAAGGAAGGGGATATCGAAGGAGAAAGCAACGGAGATACTGACGAATTCGCAAAGCATTTTGGATGGCTTTATAATGCCAAGATGGTCGCAGACTTCGAAGGAATACCTTTACAATCGGTTTGGGATTTAAAAGTATTACATTTTTTAAATGATTTACTTTATTTAAAATTAAAGCAGGACAAAGAAAATGAGCATAACAAAAAGCCAAATTAATGAAATTGCTAGAGGTAGTAAAAATATTTCAGGTGATTTAGAATTTGGCAATAATAAAGTACTTGATTTAAATGATATTACGCTTTCATTCTTTGAAAAATATGCTGTTATTTATACTGAAGCAATAGAGAAAAGTATTAATAAAAAAAGAAACGGTAAGAGTATTGTTGCAAGTGGAAATATGTTTAAGGGTATTGACCCGAAGATTTCAGAGGATGGAAGCAGCATGAGAATTTACATGGCTGATTATTACGATTTTGTTAATAAGGGTGTAAAGGGTGTTAAAGATTCAAGCAATGCGCCAACAAGTCCTTATAAATATAGAAATTATGGAATGAATGCCGAAGGTAGAGCATCCATAAAAAAATATATTAATGATAAAAAAGCAAAGATAAGAGTAGAAACAAATAAAAGCACAACAAACGCAGTAACAAAACAAAAGAAAAAAATTAGTTCAATAGACTTACAAACAAATACTTTAATTTATCTGATAAAAAAGTATGGTATTAAAACAACTAACTTTTTTGATGAGGCAACCGAAAGCGTAAGGAAATCAATGATTGAAGATTTAAGCGAAGTAATGGCACAAACAATAGTAATACAAATAGGACAACCCAAAAAGAAATGAGTATAACGATTAACACAAACCCAGCAAGCGGAAGTACTGCACAAGATGACCTTTGGCACGTTGCCACAAGTACTGCAAGCGGTTCAACCGATATGAAATATGTATTTGATATTTACGTTGATGGTAATAGAAAAATATCAGTAAGGCAATTTCCCGAACCTTCAAATGGTAAAGCATATTTTAACGCAGGTCCTACGGTGCGAAATTCAATGACTTTTAATTGGTTTGAACCATTGGGTAGCGCTTATGTTTATGAGCCAAATTTAAGCGGTGAAATGGCTGTACAATACGATATAAGAGTAGGTGAGGAAGTCAGCGGAATAACAACCTTTAATTTAGCATCCGGAAGCGTTACTGCATACAATTACAATGCGCCATTATTTAAAAGGAGGGTTGCTACTTTATCAGATAGATTAAATAAATGGTTAACAGTTCGACCATTATATGCCAATACTAAACTTGGTGAAAATTTATATATACCTTTTTATACCGATACAACTTTAAATTTAAAGTGTTCAACCTATGACGCTTCAAATAATTTAATAGCTAGTGCAAGCGGAAGCACTACCACAATAGAAAATGGCTTTGTGCAAATGAATATTGGAAGCGCAGCCATTGCAACCGAGTTAGGAATTACAATTAACGATAGTGTAAAGTTTTACGAAGTTTGGTTTAATAGCTTTGATAAAATAAGGGTTAATGTTGTTTGCAATCCAAAGTATGACCCTATAAATATTCACTTTGTTAACAGTTGGGGGATGTGGGATAGTGAAAGATTCGATTTAGTTAGTAAACTTAATTTGACAGTTGAAAGGAAAGGATTTGAACAAAGGGATTATAGATTTAACGGTAATGCAGTTGAATACAAAAGCGCATCCAATAGGTATTACGAAGGTGCAATTAATTACAGTAATAAATCAAACTTTACTTATAAGTTAACTGCTGACGCATTAACGGATGATGAATATACTTGGATGGCTGACCTTATAGTATCACCACAAATATTAATGGAGATTGAAGGATATTTTTATCCAGTAACATTGACTGAAAATAATTACGAGTTTAGTAAAAATGTATTTAACAAATTAAAGGCATTGGAACTTACATTTAATATGAACCAAACAAGATACTCCCAATTACGATGACAAGAATATTAATCGAAGGATTTGACCTAGATATTGACAAAGGATTGAGCAATCAAATTACTTATTCGGTAAGTGATTTAAAAGCAATAGATACTAAAACAACTTCATTTAGTAAAACAATTATATTACCTGGAACTGCAAATAATAATAGTTTGTTGGGGAATATATTTGAGTTTAATAATGCTAACTATACAAACATTGTTGAGCCAAATGTTAAGTACAATTACAATGCAAGTAAAACGGCAAAGTGCAGTATTGAAGTAAATGGAATGACTGTTATAAAAGGAATATTTAAATTGCTTGAAATTATTATTGATGGGGAGAATATTGAATATGAATGTAGCGTAATAGGTGAACTTGGCGGATTCTCAATGAAGATGGGAGCAAAGAAAATTGAGGAATTAGATTTTAGCGTTTATAATCACGTTTACAGTATTGCTAATATTACTGGCAGTTGGGCAAATGAAAATGCAGGGGCTGGGTATTATTATCCCTTAATTGATTACGGAACTTATTCAACCGATAAAAAAAATTGGAAATATGGAACTTTTAGACCTGCTTTATTTGTAAAAGAATATTTAGAAAAGATTTTTGAAGTTAATGGCTATACGTATGAATGTGATTTATTTAGTACGGATAGATTTAAAAGATTAATCATTCCACATAACTTAAAAAAAATAGTAAGCTATCTAACTGGGCAAATGGAGTTAGCTGCAAAAATTGCAACCTATACAGGCGCAACCGCTTGGAGATGGAATGCAGTAACATTGGGCGATTTCCTTTCAGGTGATATTGATGGCGAAAGTTGGTATTATAACGGAGCAAGCACAATAACGGCAAATTTTAAAATAGCATTATCAGGTCAAGTTATTTCACAGGATGGCGCTGGAGTTAAACCATTTGAATTAAGAAAAAATGGGGTTATAATTGGATTTGTAAATATAACAACCGGAAGCAGTTTACCTTATACATTTTCTAATAAACAAATAAATGTAAATAATGTAAGCGTTGCGCCTAATGATACTTTTACAGTAACTTATCCATCATATAGTATAACATCATTAAGACAGATTACAAGTTCATTTAAAGTAACTACTAATTCAGTTAGTCCAGTAACAATCAATTTAGGGGATACTATCACAATAAATGACTGCATACCTAAAAACATACTTCAAAAAGATTTCTTTGCTTCGATTCTTAAGCTATTTAATTTATATGTAGACGAGAATAGGTTTGATGAAAAGCATTTAATAATAAAGCCTTATGTGGATTATTATAATGGAACTGTTGAAGATTGGAGCGATAAAATAGATAGGGCAAAACCGATTAGAATTAAACCTATGTCGGAATTAAACAGTAGGTACTATTCTTTAAAATATAAAGATGACAATGATTATTGGAATGAGTTATATAAAAAAAGATATAATGAAGGATATGGTAGCAGGATATTTGATAGCGAGTATGAGTTTTCAAAAGAAACGGAAAATGTAGAATTAATTTTCGCACCAACACCATTGGTCGGGTATGCAGGAGAAGAAAAAATTTACAGCACTATATTTAAACAAACAAATGCGCTAGAGGAAACCATTGATAGTGTTATTAGAATATTAGTAGCAAAGAAAATTACAGGAGTAGCAAGTTATAATATTTTAGATGGCATTACTGTATTAACAAGCCAGACTGCTTATGGATATGCCGGACATTTTAATGACCCTGACGCAGTAGCAAACGACTTGAATTTTGGAGCAACACAAGAATTATTTTTTACGTTAGTTAGTGGCGCTTTAAATGTTAATCAATTCAATGTTTATTATAGCCCTTACATGGCAGAGATTACCGATAAAGATAGTAGGTTGTTAAGTTGCAATGTAAAGTTAACCGATGTGGATATATTTAATCTTGATTTTGCAATTTTTAAATATATTGATGGCGGTTTATATAGGTTAATTAAACTTACTGATTATACACCAGAAGCAAACGAAACAACGAAGGCAGATTTTTTAAGAGTAATAAATAAAGAATATTAAAATGGAAGATACAAAATCAACGATAGCACTAGAAATAAAAGTAAATGGTGAAGCAGCAACGGCATCGGTAGGTAGTTTTAAAAAGCAATTAAAAGATGCTAATAATGAATTGCTTAATATGTCAGCTAAATTTGGTGAAACATCAAAGGAGGCAGTTAATGCAGCGCAAAAAGTTGCTAAATTAAAAGATTCAATAGGTGATGCAAAAGCGCTTGCGGATACATTTAACCCCGATAAAAAGTTTGTTGCATTGGGTGGTGCTTTACAAGGAGTAGTAGCTGGATTTACTGCCGTTCAAGGTGCTATGGGTTTATTTGGCAGCGAAAGCAAAGATGTTGAAAAAGCAATGTTAAAAGTGCAAAGTGCAATGGCTTTACAACAAGGGATAAGCGGGATATTTGATGCTATTGATAGTTTTAAATTGCTTGGCGCTTCTGTAATGAGGTACAGCATTGTGCAAAAAATAGTAACCGCTGGACAAAGATTATTTAATGCCGTTATGTCTGCAAATCCTATTGGGTTATTAATTACTGCAATTACTGCATTGATTGCTTCAGGGTACGCATTATATAATTTCTTTTCAAAATTAGCAAGCGCAAATAAAGAAAACGAAAAGGCGGTAAATGACCATTCAAAAGCGCTTGATAATCAAATAAAAACAAGGGAAAAATCAAAGACTGCATTAAATGATTCTATTGCGCAAGAATTAGCAATGGCAAAAGCTACTGGGAAAAGTACTTCTGCAATACGTGCGCTTGAATTGCAATTAATACAAAAGTCTTTAGCCGATACCGTAGCATCAAGAACGGCAGCAATGCATACAATTGAACTTGAAAAACAAACTTTAGCATCGTTAAAATCAAAGGATGCAAATGAGGATACAATAAAAAAACAATTAGAAACTACAAATAAAGCAATAGCAGAATATAATAAATTAAATCAAAATGTACAAACTACTTTAGATGAAAGGAAAAAAATAATAAATAGGCATGAGGTTGAAGTAGCACAAGAAAAAACAAATTTAAACTCAAAGGCAAAGGCTGATAATGATAAGTCAAGAGAAGATACAAAAGCAAAGTTAGATAAAGAAAATATAGAATTAAGAGATAGAAATTTATTAGCAATTGAGGAAAATAAACAATTTGCAAAAAATGATTTAGAAACAATAAAAGGACAAGATATAATTAAAAAGGATTTAAAAATCCAAATGGTTGGAGTTACAAACCAAGCAATTTTAGATAGTACCAAAAAAAGTGCTTTTGAAATAGCAGCAATGGAAAAAGCTGTAAAAGACCAAGAACTAGAAGATAATAAAATCATACAAGATGCAAAAATAAAGGCAACACTTGATACTTTAAATATTGTCAGCGATATACTAGGGAAGGAAAGCGCAGCCGGTAAAGCAATGGCAATTAGTATGGCTTTAATTAATACTTATCAAGGTATTGCGGCAGGTGTTAAACTTGGTTTTCCTTTAGCTATTCCAGCGGTATTGGCAGCGGCAGCAACTGGATTTAAAGCAGTTAAAAGTATTATTGCAACTAAAGTTCCGGGAGGTGGTGGTAGCGGAGGTGGTAGTGCGCCATCAATGGGAAGCATAGCAGCACCGATAAAGCCTGAAGCACAAACAACAACATTATCAACGCAGTCAATTAACCAAATAGGAGTAGCAAGTTCAAGGGCATTCGTATTGGAAACTGATGTAACTAATAATCAAGAAAGGATACAAAGATTAAATAGGGCGGCACGTATAAATACTATATTGATTTTAGTTATGTCTTTTATTACGCATATTTAAAAGTTATACCACCAGTATGTTTATATTTACCCGATAAAACTTTATTTATATTGCTATCAAAAACATTTAATTTTTTAGCTGCCAAACTTATGCTTTCAAAATAAACATATTTATTTTCAATTAATGCCCATATAGGTTTTGAATTTCCATTTAATATGCCAAACTTGCCAGTCCCTGTTTTATTTGGTTTTTTATTTAAAATTTTATATGAATGTAATTCATTTTCTGAATAAGTACACCATTCTAAATTAGTGATATTATTATTTTCTTTATTGCCATCTTTATGATTAACACAAGGTTTATTATTTTCATTACTTAAAAATGATTGAGCCACTAACCTATGAACTAATTTACTTTCACATTTACCATTATTCATAATTGAAACTTGCAAATAACCAGTTGGTAAACGAGTTTGTTTTAAAAGACATATTTTTTTTCCTTTAATACTGCAAATCACACCATTTGATTGAATAACATATTTAATTTCCATATTTAAAAAATAAATGCCCAATTAAATAATAGGTGGCAAGACCATATTAAATTAATTGAGCAAATGAGTTAATAGATATCTTGCCATATCTAATACAAAGATACATTATTTTAACATAAATAACAAGTATAAATTAAACAACTATTTTTAAATTATATAATATAATTATGAATTTACCTATTTACGATTTAATAATTAATAACGATGAGGACAATGATGCAGAGGTTTCATTTGTGGCTTTGGTTGATTCTCCTGCAATTAAAAAGGACTTTCTCGCATTTAGTGAACAATCTGAATTAATTAAATTTGCTATTCAATCAGAAAGCGAGCATATCATTACAGGCGCTTTAATGATTCCACAGCAATTAATTTATAGAAATTCAGAACAGTTCGGAGAGCATTATGTAAAGTTTTCAGTTGAGACAATTAAACAAATAGCAATCAAGTTTAGTAAGAAGGGTTACCAAAAGAACGTAAACATAATGCACGAGGCAGATATGCAAGTGGAAGGGGTAACAATGTTTGAAAGTTTTATAAGCGATTCAAAGCGAGGTATTAAACCAATGGAAGCATTTAAAGACTTACCAGATGGAACTTGGTTTGGTAGTTTCTACGTTGAGAATCCTAAAGTTTGGGAATTAGTAAAGTCAGGTGAAGTAAAAGGATTTAGCGTCGAGGGAATGTTTGACTATGAAACACCACAAAAACAAATGTCTGAAGATGAAAAACAATTAGCAGAATTAAGGGAAATTTTAAACAGTTTTTAAA
>Ga0208133_1000494_pt1 | contig 15465 bp, 21 predicted proteins | sample ColrivemetaGS535_FD_187595 | JGI IMG/M metagenome (GOLD analysis project Ga0208133, IMG submission 187595) | Estuarine microbial communities from the Columbia River estuary, USA - metaG S.535 (SPAdes) (version 2) | ecosystem: Environmental > Aquatic > Marine > Intertidal zone > Estuary | place... | reverse complement strand
TTATTTAATATTCAAATGGTGGTGTACCATAATCAGCACGTTTAACAGCATACCAAACTCGACCTACTCTGAAATACCAGAATGTTGGTGTGTCAATAATATAGTGTTGTCCTTTAATAGTTACGTCCTTATAACCACCTCTTGTAAAGTTCTTTGTTACTGGAACTCCGTCGTCCCATGTTTTATCAGTGGATTGCGCTTTGAAAGTTTTACCACTAAATGTTGCTAAATAAATTTCTGCAGGCTTACCTTCTGATTTTTCATCTTTAGTGAAAGCTTCCAAACCTATTGGCATTTCATTACCTTCATTTAAGAATTCTTCGAATAATTTAGTGTGTTTCATTTGTAATCTTGTTTTTCACGGGGTTGTCTCTTTCTTAAATCAAGTTCATCTCTTAATTCTTTGATCCTATCTTTAATAATCATAATTCTATAATTATGCCATTTTCTAATTATAAAACATTTAGATTTATTTGCTTCTAAGTGTTCTAATTCGGATTCAAAAAATTTAACTAATTTAAAGAGTGCCACAAGGTTTTATTTTATTGTTTTTCGTTAGCTCTGCAATATTCAACGGCATCTTTAACTGTTTTCAATTCTTGGTCATGACCACTTAGATCATAAATTGAAAGGATAGTTTTACCATCATCGTTTAAGTAGAATGAAAACTCTTCCATTTCACCTTCATGTCTGTCAGCTTGTGATTCTAATCCAGATACAAAGTGTACAATATGTGGGAATTCTTCTTGATCGTCATATCCCCAAACTACTGATTCTACATTTTTGGCTTTAGCTAATTCTTTAAATAATTTTACTAAAATCTCTGGTTTAGGTGATTTAGCTTCGTTTAAGAATTCTTCGAATAATTTAGTGTGTTTCATAATATCTTATTTATATTCTTTTTCGTATTTTGCTTTTAATTCTTCCCATGCTGCTTTATATTTAGCAGGAATTTTAGAAGGTTCATAAATCCTAGAGTTAGATCTTTTACTTGATCCTACTTTGTAGTTTGAACCAGTATATTGTTCCATGAATTCATCTCCAACTTTTTTATCACCATCAGCTTTAACATAAATACCATATGTGATGAATGTATCGCCGTCTAAGTGACCTTCTAAAATGTCACAACATGGATTGTGATCCTTGTTAGAATTAAATTTAAACTCAGTAAATTTACCTTCGTTTATAAATTGTTCGAATAATTTAATGTGTTTCATAATTATTATATTAATTTTGCTTTTGCTAATTTTGATTTTAAAAGTTTACCAACTCTTGATTCGATACCAGGAGATCTAAAAGAACCACCGATTTCGTTAGCTTCTTTTTTAATCAAAGAGATTAAATCATCAATAGCAACTTCAACGTTAGCCATCAAATCTTCTTCTCTTGCTTCTTCATCATCTGAAATAGTACCATCTGATTTTTTTTCAGTGATATTCTTTGGTAATTCAATTTTATTTGCGAAAGCTTCGAAAGGTTTTGCGTATTTCATACTATAAATATTTTTTTAATTATATTATATATCTTAATTAAAAAGCTCTTTTAGTTTTTCGTTTTTTATCATATTTGTTACAGCTAATTCATAGTTACTAGCCTCTGCATAATTTGCACCCAAATAACTTAGATATTGTTCTTCTGTCTTAAGGTCTCTGAGGTATGCTGATTGAAATATTGCGTAATCTAAGATTGATTCTTTCCAGTTATCATAATAAGCATGACCTAAATTAGTTCCTCGTGCAGTAGTAGTTCTTTGTTTGGCTTCTTTCATACCAAACAAATTATTATTAGATCTGAAGATATTACTTTGAAAATGACCACTTTCTATAAGAGCTTGAGCTAATACAATATGTGGGTATTTTACGTTAAGTCGTTTAAGTTCTTCTACCACAGCTTCTTTTGAAAACTCATTCTTGGATATTTCATTAACTATTAAGACTTTTTGTTCATATGACATGTTAGTCATAGATTTAACTGAAGCGTTTTGTGTGGCCACATTGTATGTGGTATAATAAGTAATACCTAAAAAAAGCAATGATGCTCCTGCAGCTCTAAATAGTTTTCGGGGATTAATTCGTTTAAATGTTAACGAGTCTTTACAATAAGTGTATAACATAGTTTTAAATTTAATTGGTTAATATTGCTAATGTACACGAAAAAAACGACATAAAAAAATATTTAAGCGTTTATTTTCGATTTATTTCATACTAGTTATATGAAAGCTTCTAATTTTGTTTTAAGTTTTTTGATTTCTTTAGTCCAATCAATAATGGATTTCTCTTTCCATGTGATATTTATGTTTTTCCAACTTTCTATCTTCTTAGCAATAGAATCTTTCATTTGTTGAGTGTAATATGCCTCATCATTATCATAATTTTTGGCAGCATCTCTCTTTACAATTTCAGACCAAGTTGGCCATTCGTACCAATCACCCTTGTCTTTTAAGGTTTGAACAATTTGATCATCATTGAGTTTTGAATTTGTTTCAATCTCAGTGTGTGTCTTTGCAACTCTGATTTCATAATTTTTAATGTCATTGTTTAGCTTTTCAGCTTTAGACATTCTCTTTATTTTATCAGCGTATTCGCTAGTTAATTGACTAACTCCAGTTTTTGGAATATTGGTTTTAGTGATGTATCTATAATGAAGTCTTTGAATATTATGACCACCAGCATAAATAGCTTCAGTTGAAAACTGATAAGCAACTCCGTCTCTGTGTATCTGTGCTGTAATTTCAATGTTTCCTTTGGCACTTTTACTAACATTAAGAGAAAGTAAAGAGTCTGTTGGTTGTGTATAAGTTTCGACAGCTTTAACCATATCAAAGATTAGATTAAGTCTAGCCGATTCTCTATCATATGCAGTAAATTCTTGTTCAAATGTTTTAATAAACCATGCTTCTGTAGCAGCAACCATTTCAACAATAGTAGGTTCTAATGCATCCAAGATAACATTGACAATATTTGTCTGTTTGGACTCATTTAAGAACTGATCAAATGACTTTAATTTTTTCATGTATTATATATTCGTTTTAATTATAGAGCTAATATACAAAAAAAAGCCCAAACTAAAAAATTTGGGCTTAATTATTTTCAATAAAGTTGCGAACAATTTAGAATACGAACTGGAATGTCTTTAATAAGTCTTTTCCTTTTGTTGAATTTGCTTCAACATTGAACTCATTGTATAGTTTTGCATACATTAAGTCCCATTCGTCTTTATCAGCTAAAGTGTTTAATTCATCTACATTGGCTTTGATAAATTTCTTAACATCAGATCTTAGATCCTCGTTAACTTTTACTTCAAACATTTCTACCAAAGCATCTAACGTTAATTTAGATTCTTCTACGAATTCTTTAGCATTTTCTTTATCATCTGCTCCAACATCTTCAACTTTGTAAGTTTCACCTTCAAATTCAAATTCTTTTGCACCATCTGCAATAGCTTTTGCTCTGGCTGCACCGAATGCATTTCCTTCTTCAATAACTGGAAAAGTCTTACCATTAAATTCAAATTCTTCAGCATCTTCTTCGATTGCTTTGGCTCTTGCAGCTAAGAATGCATTTCCTTCTTCTACGAATTCTTTAGCATTTTCTTTATCATCTGCTCCAACATCTTCAACTTTGTAAGTTTCACCTTCAAATTCAAATTCTTTAGCACCATCTGCAATAGCCTTAGCTCTTGCAGCACCGAATGCATTTCCTTCAGATACTACTAGTTCAAGATCTTTGTCTTTACCAGCAACAGCTGCATCTAATTCTGCTTCTAATTCTCTTTTCTTAGCAGTCAACGCTTTCATTTCATCCAATAATTCAGATTTTCTATCGCCTTCAGCTACTTTCCACTCACCTGCTTTTTGTTGCATTTTAGTAGTAGTATCGCTCCATTCTTTTTGAATTTTGTTGATTGATCTACCTTCGTTAACAATAGATTCATCAATAGCATTTGGATATTTAGTATTTTTAGCTAAATCTAAAAGAGTTTTAATGTCTTCTGCCTTATTTCTATTATACTTATCAGCATTCTTTTTATCTTTAAATATTGCAGATACTATTTTACCATTATCATCAATCATAATGATAATACCTTTTTTACCATAAACTCTTTCGTCTGTAACAGATATACCTTCAATAACTACAGATTCTTTCGTTAACTCATTAGGAGCATGCTTATGCATTTCTCCGTTTGGTAATTCTACATTGTAATATTTTTCATCATCGGCTCCAGATTCTTTGTCTAAAGACTTGATAACACCAGAACCACCATGTGACATTTTTACTTTGTCACCAACTTTAAAATTATGTTCATTAACGTCTAATGATTCATATTTATCAGCTTGGTTATTTTTAATATCATCAGCTGACATTTGATCAACTAATCTTTTAAATAATGTAACTGTAGCTGGACCGTAAAAACCATCTTCTTCATATCCTCTAGTAGGTCTGCCCATTTCATAGTCTCCAATATGTGAAGCAAGTTCCATTGCATTATCTAATAGATTTTGACCATTACCACCACCTTTGAAAGTTTTTTCAGATGTAGTTTCAACATATTTTATTAGATCGGCTGCAGATTCATTAACTTTAGATTCTGACATATTTGCATCTAATACTTTTTGGAATGATTTAGCGTCAGTAACTTCTTCTCCGAACAATTCAATAGTTTCGTCATTTAAATTAATATAAATTTCAGAACCTTGATGTTTCATATCTAAAATGATAGTCATGTAATCTTTACCAATTGCAGTACCACCACTAATATACTTACCAGCTTTTTCAGCCCATGTCGCAGCTTTCTTAACTAAAGAAGTTGCGTAACTTCCTTTTCTTTTAGCAAAATCTAAAATGTTAGAAGGTACTCTTGCAGCTTCAGTAACTTTAGATTCATCATACTCTTCGTAATCATCGTCGTACTCTTCTTCTTGGTACCATGATTGATTTGGATCATGTTCTGCTTCTTGTGTAAAATCATGCTTTTTGAAGTTGAAACGTTTTGGATCTTCAACTAAAGCTGGGAAAAGAACTTTTCCTTTAACTTTCTTTTTATCAAATGCAATATCAATACCATCTTGTCTATTAGGGTTTTCAATTCCATTCATTTGAGCTAGTAATTCGTAGTAATCTTTACCACCGAATTCACCGTAGCCATCATATGACTTTTCTTCCCATTTGTTACCTTTGTCATCAAACATTGTAACTGCAATGGTATTTTGTTTTTCAGAACCAATTTGGTTTCCTGTATCTTGTGTCATCCATGAGAATTGACCTTCATTGATAGATTTAACTGACTCATCCATGTTTTCTTTAGCAGAATCATAAATTGTTTGTAACCATGCTTCTAATTCTTTTGGAGAACCAGCATCCATGTTTTTAAATTCTTTTTTAAACTCTTTTACAAATGATTTAAAATCTTTTGCTTCTTGAGCCATAATATCAATATCTGACATTGCACTTTCGTGTAATTTTGGATTTTTTATGTTTTTTACAATAGTATCAAGCTTATCATCAAAATAACCATATACTGGTGATCCTGGAACTGCATGATTAACTACTTCTCCATTATGATAAATATTATAAGATCCACCTGCGTATTCTTCTCCGTCTATATCTAAATCAAATGAATCTTCTTCTAGAGATTTTTTATTAACAGTGACTTTAACACCATCTGCTTTAGAAAGTGCACTAGCATATAATTCAGCAACCTTTCTTGTATCGTCCAATGTAAGACCTGCTGGTTTTTTAACAGATTCTAAAAGTTCAGGATAGTATTCCTCAATAGTTTCTTGATCCATTTCATAAAAATCACTTTTAAGATATGCAAGAATGTCTTTTTTCTTACCAGTTACTTCATATGTTCCTGGTTGACCATTTGCACCTTTTACTTTGATCTTATATTTCTTAAATGCTGCTTTAGCTGCTTTGTCATCTTCTACGCTATGTTCATCCCAAGCCATATCAAGTTCAATAGTTTCAACTTCACTTTCATTTACAAATGATTCGAATTTAAAATCCTGATTCTTTTGTGATTCAGCACTTACTACAGCTAAATAACCAATTTTTGATTTAGGTACTTTTAGTTCAATGATTGCCTTTTGTTTAGCATCCCAAAGATCTTTACCTTCTACTTCAATTTTCTTGTTATTAAAGAATGCAAAGAATAGAGTTTCGTTAACTTTATCTGCTTCTAAAGACTCTTTAATACTTAAGTCTTTTAAACTTCTAACAGGTACACCTTTTGTTTCACCATCTGGATTTGAAAATGCTAATAAACCCGAAGCAATTAATCTTTTGTAAAGTTCAGTTTTAACTAATTCGAAATCAATAGAGTCAGATGAATTTTCCCAAGTATCTGCTACGTATTCTGGATCAATCCAACCAATACCTCTTTTGATACTAGTTTCCATATCCTTGTAATCCGTTTCGAATTGCTTGATCTTTCCTTCGTTGATCTCTGCGTTTGCAAGAGATAACGATTTCATAGCTGATAATTTATCAGTAAAAAATACTAAAGCCTCATTTAAAGACAAAGGTTCTTTGATATTTTTTGTAAGCGTTTCGGCTTTTATAGAGCTTTTAGTCTCTGACTTTAATAAAGCTATTTTAACCGCTTCAGCAGTGTAGCTTGCTCCAGTCGTAACTTCTTTATTATTGAAATTAATAAATGATGACATATGTTTGTTTGTATATTTTACTTTATATATTCTTATTTTTTACCAAGCTCCAGCACCTGATCCGTTTCCAGATCCAGAACCTTTTCCAGAACCTTTTCCAGAACCTTTTCCAGAACCTTTTCCACTTCCTGAACCCGATGCATATCCAGTACCGCCGATTGTTGATCCATTTCCAGAACCTGATCCAGAACCACTTGTAACATTTTTACCTGTTTTTGGTTTTTTAGCTGTTGGTTTTTTAGCTTTTGCTTCTTTAGCAATTGGTGCTACTTCTTTAACCGGTTTAACAGCTTTAATTTTAGCAGGCTTTTTTACTGCAGGCTGTTCTAACATTGAACCTGTTATTGCCTGATCTTCTTTTTGTTTTTTTGAAATTGCTTTAAAAATAGCGATAGTAACTACTAAAGCGATTAATGCTACTGCGACGAATGTTGTACTCATAATTTTTGATTTTTATTATTTTAGATTATATATTTATATTATTTATCTTCATTTTGTTTCATAAAAGAAAAAAGCAGCTAATTAGCTGCTTTTTGTTCTGTTTAAGCTGGACCACCGACTCCGAAATAGACCCAATTAGCGTAATCATCTGCTATGTCATAGAGATCATCCAAAGTAATTTGGAATTTGTGATCGTTTTTGACACTTGTAACTTCTACGGTCTTCAAATCATGCTCAGAAGCAGGAACAACTTCTGGGATAAATTCAGCCATTGTAAAACTAGATATTTTTGAAAGGTAAGGCATATTGCACTCTGGTTATATATCTGGGCAATTCATTTAGTTTTTTAAAAAAACACCTTTTTTAAAAAATAGTTTAAATGTTTTTTAGATTTTCTACCATCCAATCCAATTCTACTTGACTAGCAGCATCCGAGATGGCATTATCAGGATCTGGATGTGTTTCAATAAATACTCCATCATACTCAAAAATACGTGCAGCTAAAGAATATTGCTTTGCAAGTTTTCTGCTTCCACCAGTAATACCATCACCTGACATTTGAGTTGAGTGTGTACAATCAAAGATAACTTTATCTGCAAATTGTTTCATAACATCAACGCCTCTAAAATCTACAATTAATCTGTCAAAACCAAATTGAGATCCACGTTCTGTAATCCATACTTGACATTGTGGATTTACTTCTTTAATCTTGGTAACAGCATGTTTCATTGCGTCAGCGGACAACCATTGACCTTTCTTAACATTAATAATATTAAAGTGTTTTGCACATTCTACTAGAAGATCTGTTTGTCTACATAAGAATGCTGGGATTTGAATCACATCTACCACATCTGATAATGGTAATGCTTGATCTGCTGTGTGAATATCTGTAACGATTTTAAGACCTGGAAATTTAGCTTTGACATTTCGCATAATCTCAATACCGTCGTCCAAACCTGGACCTCGATTAGAGTAAATTGAAGTTCGATTGGCTTTATCAAAGCTACCTTTAAGATACCAATCTTTTCCTTGCATTATAGGATATAATGCGTTTGCTACTTCTATGAAGTTTGCCTCGCTTTCAATACTACAAGGACCTAATATGTATGTGTAATTTTCCATTTTCATTTATGAGTTATATGAAAATCTTGGAAATAGTTTATTTTTTACGTAACATCATTTCAATAATCATTCCATGAGATTGGTAAACTGCTAAATGTTGACCATTTAGCCTTTCGCCTTTCTTAATAGATTCCACCATTGATTTGAGAAAATGCATTGGAACCTCACCTTTGTCTACATAATGTTGCCACTCTTGAGGATTCATGTTATTTCATTTCATATGCTAGTCCTGCATTGAAAGTTTTTGCAGAACCTCTTGCCATAAATGCGGCAGCTTTAATAGTATCTGATGACGTTGATCTTATACTGATCATATTTCTTTTAATATCAACTCCAAAATACATTTGTTTTACAACTAAAAATTTATTAATAAGTGTTTTTAAAGCGTCTTGATAATTATTATTTAACACCTTAGCTATTTCAACCGCAAATGGATAATAAAAACCATCTCCGCTTAGATCTTTTAAAAACGATTCAGCTGTCATTTTTTGAGTAGGATTAACTCCTGTTCTTTTTCTATATTCTAATATAAATTCATCGAATTTATCAGGATCCGTGGTTGCCAAAGATTCTAAAAATGACATCATATCAGTTCTATCTATATTGTTTATATCTAATCCTGAAACTTCTAAGAAATATTCAAATCCACTCTTACTCATTAAGCCATTTTTAATTAAAACATTGGCCGCTAAAATATAGGATTCTACTGTAGGTAATTTATTACCTTTGATTATGCCACTAAATGCAATCATAAGATCATACAATTCTTGTTCTCTAATATCTGTTGTATTTAATTTATGACCAGCTGATGCGTTATCAGAACATACTTTTACTAATGCATTAATACTTGGTTTACCACCTCCTTTTTTTGCTTTAGAAGATATTGCCCAAGGTTCTACGTAAAGATCTGCTAGGGCTTCGTTTCCACTTCCTGGAAATATTAAGCTAGTACCTAAATTTTTAACTGTTTTGACAATATAAACACCGTCTAGAACTTCACCGAAGTCATTAATGATATTTCTCAAAGATCTTTCATCTATACTAAAATCAGGATCAATGTATTTTGCCTCTATATTTTCACTTATTTCTCCAGCATTCCAAAAAGCTTGCATATCAGCAAAACTATTACTAGCACCTTCTGCTACACTTTTTGCCAAACCATACATATATGATTTAGTACCTTCACTCCATGATTTAGTATTTAAATTTTGTTCAATCGCAGATAATAATGTGTTAACATCTGTAAATGGTGTATCTGCTAATCCCAATGAACTCGGATTTGTTACTTTTTTACCAATTTCACTAACTCCACCATCTTCTAATTCTACCACATTATTTGTGACAAAATATTCGTCTCCGTCTTTTGTTATTACTCTATATGTTGGATAATCATTTGAACCCAATCCACTAGTTCTTAGTACACCTTTGTCATTAAATTGTATTTCAGATATTTCTACACCAGCACCATTAAACATTTTAGTTATATTTTCTTCGGCTACTGTTCCATCATTTGCACCAAAAGTAGCTCTAATAAGTTCTTTGGCTTTTGTATTAATAGGAATACTTGCAGTTGGTACATTCTTAAAATAAGAATCCCAGAAAGGTTGCTTATCTTTTGTTGTTTTCTGACTTAATGCTTCATTTACTCTAGCTTCTGCGTTTTTCATCGCTATAGTAAAATTATTTCTAATATCTTTAAATGTGCTCATTTTGTTCTATTTATTTGTATGCTCTAATTGTTGATATTTGTATTCCTTCATGTTCTTGTTCTAATGATTTTACTAATACTAAATTAGCTTCATCGTCATCGTAAAATTGTAGGTCACTGTAACCCATAGCAATCAATTCTCTAAATGCTTGCTTTTTACGATCTGATATGCCACCTTTAAATTTATGTACTGAATCATTCACTGCAAAAATAAGATCTTTGTCGATTCTAAATCCAACATGTTCTCTTAACCATCTATAAATCATTTCTCGATCATCTCTTGCTGTAACAATTCCAACTGCGATGCGTGATTTATAAGCTTCTTTAAAGATGTCTAAGTAATGTTCAATCATTTGACCAGCTTTCATAATCTCTAATGATTTAAATTCATCAAAGTCTAATTCATGATCCGCATGTTTTTCATAACTATTAAATTCTTCTGGTGTTAACGAATAACATTCTCCGGTTTTCTTATTGCAAACCTTAATTTTGGCAGAAGAAATTACTAATGTATCATCAAGATCAAACACAAGAATTTTTGAACCATGATATGGTTTACCAGCTCTGTTTACCTCATTTAGGTATTCTGTGTAATTCTTAAGGTGTTTCATCTTTAATTATACTGAAAAATCTAATAATGTTTATTTATTAGATTCTATTTTTATTTTTAATGCAGTAATTTTCATATCAAGTTTTGATATTTCTGCTTGCATTGAAAGTTTTTGTGCAGTTAATGCTAACATTTCAGATTTCAATGGATCCTCTTCGTTTCTCATTGCTTTTGCAGTTTCAGCAGCTTTAGTTTTAATCTCATTTCTTTTAAAATCTAATTCTCTAACTTTGAGATTTAATTCAGCTACCTTTTGAGCATCCTCAAATAATTGGAAAGTTTTCAGGTGTTTCATCTTTTGGTATTTCTTTTTCTATTTCTAGAGTCCATAGCCTATTATTAGGTACTACGAATTTTCTTTCATGTCCAAAAACATAAAAAGTTGTTTTGTATATATTTTGTCTAACTATTCTAGCTTTCTTAGCGCCTTTAATATAAACAATATCATCTACGTTAAAATCATTACCCCATAAAAACTGAATACCAATAACAAAATTAGCAATCATGTCTTTAAATGTAAATGAAATTATAGCCACTGCGGTTATCCAACCCCATTCTGATATGTATTGTCCTATTAATTCTTTCATATTAGTCCCATTGCACTTAGATTTTGTAGAACCACTTGTTGGCTTAACATTGTAACCTGTGAAGCTTCAATTTTGTCCATAAATTTGGCATTATCGATTTCTTCACGTTGTAATTGCCCTTTAGGTACCACTAGATCTTTAAGTCCTATTTTAGACAGATCATCTATTTCAACTATAAAATAATAAATAACTTTGTTATACTTATACTTTCTAGAAGTTAAAACAAATGTATGTTCAATTTTGCTTATTAAAGATTTAGGAACCTTAATACCAAACTCTTCATAAGTTTCTCTAATTGCAGTGTCTAAATGTGATTCACCTTCTTCGATGCCACCTTTAGGAATACCATAACCTGTTCCATCTTTTCGACCTCTAGATTGTCCTAACAAAATTTTACCATCATACACGATCGCAAGACCAGCTGAATATCTAGTAACTAAATATTTCTCGTTGATAAATTGATCATAGTTTTTTAATGGTTTCATTATGCTGTAGTTTCATCGTCCAATCTTTTAATCTCTTCTTGTATTTCAAATAATCTCCATTCGAAATCAAATAATTCTTGACGACTTAATTTATTTTGTTTAAATGACTTTTTAGCTCGGTTGTATTCTTCAGTTAAGCGTTTAAGTACTTTTTTTAGTTCACTCTTTGTTTGATTATTGCCAATCGAATGATGAGTATTACTCTTGTCTATTTTTACCTCATTCGTTTTTTCAACCACGATCATCTCGAAGTCTGAAAATAGCATTAGAAATTTTTCTGTAGTGCTCATGATGTTTTTATGTTTTTAATTTAAACACTTATAAGTTATATATCGAGTTTATATTTTTCTTTAACTCTTTCACTAATTGGTATAGGATCACCATTCTCATCTATTCGTACAAATTTAATATTAGTACATAGTATAATTGATTGACTACCTGAATATACGTTATGTGCTCTGGCTTCTAAATACAAGGTAATACTCGTTCTACCGATATTTAGCATTTTACCATAAATTTTTAATAGTTGACCTTCTTTTGCAGGTTTCTTAAACTCACACTTATCAATCATTACTGTAACCATTCTTGGTGTATCGCATACTTGCATAGCATATCCTGCCGCTGCAGCATCTAACCATGCTAATAGTTTTCCACCAAAAAGATTTCCATGAAAACCCAAATCAGACTTTTTGATAGGGTGTGTTGTTATATGTTCCATTTTAATTAATTTTATATTCAATCCAGTCATGTCCTGCTGAGTTAATGTTTGGGAAGTAAAATTCAAATTTATTACTATTAAATCTAATTATTTTTGTAAATCCTATTGGTACTAATGCTCCTGTGCTTAACCAATTTTGAGGCTTATCTAGAAAATGCACTCTAATTTCTATAGTTACATTTGAGAATACTTTTGATAAATCCTTTTCAAAATGTTCTAATTCTTTCCATGGTCCTCTATTTAATGATTCATGCTGCAACGCACAATTTAAATAAGAGAATGTATTTCTTAGATCAGTTATGTTACACGTGAATGCACCAGCAGGTACCATATGTCCTTTGTCCCATAGATTATTAGCATAATCATCATCGTCACTAGTTATAACTCCTGGCCATTTCTTAAATATCATGCCATCTCTTTCTTCATCACCAGTTGGACATTGAACTTTATATTTAATAGTTAATGGCTGTTGAAATCTTTGAGAATATTCAATCTCAAATATATTTGTTTTGATTTTAACATTTTGAAGACTTGTCTGTGCATGTGCATCTGTAATTAACAATAATGTTAGGAACGTTATTGCAATTATGTTTTTTATTATTTTCATTTAATTGATTTTATCCAGGATAATAGGTTTGTTTCTGGTTTCCAACCCAATTGCCTAGTGATTTTTGTAATATCTGCAACGGAACGCATAGGTTCCTCTCTTTTTTCTATATGTTTAATTTCACCGCCAAATGCTTCAGCCACTTCAATAACTTGAGTTTCTGCACCAGATCCAACATTATAAATTGGCATCGTAGTCTTAAATTCGGCCCGACTACTCATTATAATAGCACTTACTACATCTTTAACATAAATCCAATCTCTGGTTTGTTCACCATCACCAGTTACAGTAATAGGTTGATAAGATTCATATTGTTGTAAGAAAATAGGCACTGCACTTCGGTATCCACCCGTAGATCTTTGACCTTCACCAAAAACATTAAAAAATCTTAGAGCACTACACTTAAATTGAGGTTTATTATAACTCATCATCATGTGTTCCATTTCCAATTTAAATTCGGCATAAGGACTCATTGGATTAGGTGTATCACTCTCTTTTAATGGCATCAATTCTGAATCACCATAAACAGCAGCTGTGGATGCAGCTACCATTGAAGTAGCTCCCATTTCATAAGCCCAACTCATAACTCTTCTACTTGCAACACATATGCCATTCCAATATTTCATTGGTTGTTCTAAACTTTCAGGTACACTAACTGGTGCAGCTAAATGAAATAGAGTGTCAAATTTATAGGTTGGCAATTTACTACTAATAATATCAGTAGTTTCAATAATCAAGTTTGGATGTGGTTCTAAATTGTCCATGGTGCCAGTACTAAAATTGTCAAGTACTAATACAGACCATCCATTATTTAATAATGCTTTAACCAGATATGAACCAATAAAACCAGCTCCACCTGTAACTACAGCTTTTCTATTCTCCATATAATTCTTTATTTATAATTGATATAACTCGATCTGATCCAATAGTTTTAGTACATTCAAATTGGCGGTGTGTGCCTTTCCATAAAGGACACCAATTCCAATCACCTTTGTCAAATGTATCCCAACCCCAACAACCATGACATACTTTATGATTGTTAATATAGATAGCTGATTCAAACTCTACATAAGGATCTGTAAAACCACTAATAATAATTACTTTAGCTCCAAGTGCCCAAGCAAACCAAGATAAGCCAGAGGAAATTCCAACAAACAGTTCAGCTTCATTGATAGCTCCAGCTACTAATGCAAGCTCTTCTGGTAATTGTTTAACTCCTTTTAATTGACTACCTTCTTTGCTAGCATGGTATACACTAATGTCTTTAGTGTTACACCAGTCAATTGTTTCTTGCCATCCAGTAGGATTATTCCAATACTTAGCTTGCGCGGTACTTTGGGTAGCGATTACAATGGAGCGTTTTTTGGCCGGCGACTTGATCAGGAATTCGCGCGCTAGTTGAGGTCTTTGTTCGATGTACTCGGTACCTAAGCGATCTGAGGCGATTTTCCCCAAGGGTTGTTGCCTCCAGTCGTATTTATGCTCTGAACGTTTCCATGGTTCTTCCATAGTATAAAAGACTCCGAGTGTAATTAGCGCGCCCTTGTTAGGCACTGACCAGTCAATGATGTCTATGCCCTTTGAGCTATACCATGCTTTGTCAAACAGCCAGGGTTTGTGTGTCTTCACATATAATCTGCTAAGCTTATGTGTGTCTATCACTGTATGTAGCTGTCCCATAAAGCTTAGTGTGTCTCCGAGTGATGAGCTCGCCATTTCCACTGTTAGTTCCCGGCCTTCCAGGCTCATGGTCTCTGAATGGACTAGTTGATCATTATTGTAAATTTTAATAGTCCACTGAGTCCACCAATTTCTTGCGGGCTTGTACCAATTGTTGGCTTGCAAGTCAGTTGCATTCCAGACTAAGTCTTGGTTATCATAAAACTCGGCGCGTATTTGACCACCTCCAGTTTCTTTGATCGTTAATTTCGGACCATCGTGATACTCTAATGTCCAGTCAAGTGGTTTGTGTGTCGGTGGCTTTTGAGGGCCTCGCTTGGTATCTAGAACTAGTTGGTACCATTGGATATGTTGATCGGTAAAACGTTTTAGATCATCAGTTGGGATATTTTTTCCTTGTGCCTCGGATGATTTGAGTGTTTTGATTAATTGGTCAACATTTTCATGGAGATCATTTGTGAATGGGACAATGTAAGGTGTAAACATGTCCTTATATTGCTCTAAGTCTCTAGAGAATGTGATTAGACCATGACCGATTGCTTCGCGCAATGCTAATGGACTACACTCCCATGTTGAGTTAAACATAAATGCGTCACATGCACTCATAAAGACGTCAACGTCGTTTCTCTCACCCCACACAGTAACATTGGTTGGCAACTTCTTCATGATTGGTCCCCAATATTGTTCGAAGTTTTCTGCTTGATTACCTACGAAATGAAAGTGATACTTTCCAGGAAATCTAGCTTCAACTATTCTAGCAATATCAACACCTTCTGCTTGATTCTTGCCTTGTGTCCAAAGGCCTACATTTAATATGTGAGTCTTATCAATGGCTAAACC
>Ga0208133_1000493_pt1 | contig 15494 bp, 16 predicted proteins | sample ColrivemetaGS535_FD_187595 | JGI IMG/M metagenome (GOLD analysis project Ga0208133, IMG submission 187595) | Estuarine microbial communities from the Columbia River estuary, USA - metaG S.535 (SPAdes) (version 2) | ecosystem: Environmental > Aquatic > Marine > Intertidal zone > Estuary | place... | reverse complement strand
ACCTCATCTTTTTTAATGTATATCATATAACTATATTATACTAAGGTCAAAAAATGTTTAAAAAAAAAGCTCTACAATATGCAGAGCTTTAATTATTAGGGTGTTAAGGTTATGCTTGAGTAGGATCGGGGAACTCAGCTTGACCTTCAATCTGATTTGCAGTTACCTCATAAGCCAAGTGATCTGCTTCCGAAAGTAGTGTAACGGAATATTTACTGCCATCTTGACGAGATGTACCTGATCCCTCACCTGTAGCAGTAAGTTGTACATTCTCAAAGTACCAATACTTACCATTTGCATCTAATACAAATACTGCTAAATACTGCTGTCCTGATCCAAGTACATGGATAGCTTCTGACTTATCTTTGTCTCTACGATTAAACATTAAAGTAATAGTCTGAGTAACTACTGTAGATCCACTCAATAAATCTTGAGCAGTCTCTTCTGTATAGTTACCTGTATTTCTATTGATTGCATAGACATTAGCATTAGCTGTTAATGTCAATGTAGATACTGTCCAAGCTCCTCCTGATACTGTAGCAGCAGTTACATTTTCTTGTTGGCAGATCCATACTGTTCTGATTCCTCCCGTATTTGAATCACACGGCTTCTCGATTGAAATTAATGCTTCACAGCTCATTTTATATGTTTTAAGTAAAGGGAGCTCATCACTCCCTTAGATTTATAAATTAGTTAATTAAGATGCAGAGTTGTAGAATACAATCTCAGTACCATTAACGTGAGTAAATCCTACTTTCATATTAGCACGAGTTCTGATAACAGGTGTAGCTACAGTGTCAGCTAAGTTAATGGCTCTCAGTGCTTTACCATCGCCTTCAGCATCAAAAGCATAGATAAAATTTGAGCGAGGTGAAGCCACAATCGTAGATAGACCAAGCATTCCAGGACATAATACCATCTTAATTCCTAAGTAAGTAAAGTCTAGAGCTTGAGTTAAGTTAGCTTGAGTGTTTGATGCAGCAACAGCAGCACGATAAGATGTAGCAACAGCAGAAGATACATACAATCTTAACTCCTCTTGATTAGCAATTACAGCAGCAGGAATTGCAGCATATACTAAAGCTAATTTAGCAAGTACATTAGATGCAGTGATTGCTACAGGAGATGCTATATCAATTACATTAGCTGAATCAGCTACTAATCCTTTTTTGTATCCATCACATAAAGCTAAAGCAGCAGTACCTGAATCAGTATCACCTGACCAACGTAACTTCTCTACATTCTCAGCAATAGTCTTAGACATCTCATTCCAATAGTAATCCATGAAAGATGCAACAGTGAAATCACCATTAGATCCTTTAGTCATTTGTAATGATACAAAAGACTGCTCTAAATCAAATTGACAAATTTCTGCCATTGCTGATAGAGAACATACTGTAATCTCTACAGATGCAAGGTCATCAGTACTAGCATTCCATCCACAGTTCTCTGCTTGCAATACTTGACCGAATACTACATTTGAAATTTTAGTAGTGTATTTAATTCCTGGTAGTGTACGATAGTTGTCTACTACTTCTTCATTTAAATAAGCTCGGCTATAAAATGCCTCACTGTTAGCTTGTAATAATGCAGTTGCATCAATGTCCAAGTCAAATTTTAATTTTCTACTCATTTTTTTTGTTTTTTATTTATTAGTTATTGTTTAAAAATTTACTTACCATACTAAATTTATCATGCTGTGATAATTTAGTAGCTTCTACTTCTACCACATCCTCACCCTCAGACATAACCTCCTCCATGTGATTCCTTAGATCAGCTATCATTGCTATAATAGCATTGATTTGCTCATCAATTACAGGTTGTACTATAGCCAGGATAGCTTCAGCATCAGCAGCAGGATCAATAGCCATCTCTTCTGTGGCAGGTGTCTCCTCTATTACTTCTTCTTCTACTACTGTCTCTAGTGCAATCTCTTCTGTCATTGCTTCTTCTTCAACAACAGGTGCATCTTTAATCTCGGTAACTTCTCCATCTACTACTATGTAGATTTTGCCCTCAATTAGATGCTCTCCATCAGGTAACTTCATATTATATTTATTTATTTGATTACTTAGTTTTAAGCCTAAGAATCCCTCAATAGAGAAACCTATCTGCTCATTTTTTACTAGCTCATTATAGTACTCCTTATCAGTTACCTGAGCTGTTACCATTAATGTGCCTTTAGGTACTTCAATACCATAACTAGAATAGGCTTTATCTTTCTTAGGATCTTCTACTATCCATGCCTCAAGTACATAAGCAGGTACAGTCTTATCAGTATCATGCTCTAGGTTAAAGACATTCCTATTAGATAGGTCCTGCATAAACTTAGAATGTATCTGCTCAATAGTCTCAGCTGTGAATTGTACATAGTACTCCTCATCATTCTCATCATTCCTATATATCTCCATAGGAATCATGGCAGGAGCTACTACTCTATACTTTAAGTCATCTGAGAAAAACAATTTTTTGTGTTCATCAAATGCCATTCCTTTAGTAACTATAGCAGGAGTTGAGGTAAAAGCAATCTGCTCTATCCCTAACTCTTCACCATCAGAGTACTCAGGCTCTATAGTAATTTTATAGATTGGTATATCTTTTGTCATAACTATATTATATTTTTTTTATATTTGTTCAAAAATTAAAAACTATGATAGAATTATTCGGCAAAGAAATCCCATCTAAGATGGATGAATTAACATTAGAGCAGTTCCAAAAGATATCTGCTATCCATAACAATGAGGAGTATGATACTCTAGAAAAACACTGTAAAGTCTTTGAGTACTTAGGTATTACAGAGGATGAGATGGATGTAGACTTTGACCTGTTCTTAGCTAATGTTAAAAAGTTTAATAATAATAACTATACTAAGACTGATACAGTAGAAGAGATAGAGATAGAGGGATATACTTATAGAGCAGAAATGAAGCTCTCAGTAAAAGATTCTAGGATTGTTGAAAAAATTGTTAAGAAAGATAATAAAGAATATATATCAGACATTATGGCTCTAATGTTTAAACGAACTGACTTGACTAATACTGAGCATTATGATCCTGCACATCTTAAGCACAAAAGTAAACTATTTAGTAAACTTAAAGCAGATATATCTATCCCTTACCTTACCTTTGTAACTAACAAAATCACTAGCCATGCACAATCACAAACTACCAAAGCAGTGGAATCAGATATCAGTATCTCAGTTCCTGGAGCTGAGGAGTCTGAGCAGTGAGGATGGAATGTTTAACTATCAGATTGATGTACTTTCTGCTTTAACAGATAGCAATATCTCTGACTTTGAGGACCTAGATATAGATGAGCTAGGGGAATTAGCTAAGGAGATTAAATGGATACAATCAGAGCCATCTAGGAGGTATAAGAATAAGCTAGATAATTATGTGCTTAAGCCTTATTCTAAACTTACACTAGGTGAGTTCATAGACTTAGAGCATTACTTCTCTAATAACTACCTAGACCACTTCTGTCATATCTTAGCATTGCTGTACAGGAGAACATCTAAGAATGTTTATGGTGATGACATCATAGAGCCTTATGAGTATAGTCCTAGAGATAGATTAGATTGGTATTTAGATTACCCTATTACTGATGTTTATGGATTGATACCTGAGTATCTAAAGTATAGAGAGAACTTTACCAATACCTACACTAATCTACTATCAGATGTAGTGACTGATGATGAGGTGCTTGAGGATGCTGATGAGATTAAAGAGCAGAAGAGAGAACAGCAGAGGCAAAAGTTCGCATGGGAATCTACTATCATGGCTCTATGCAATGATGACTTAAGCAAGTTCAATAGTATCTTAGAGATGCCTGTAGTGTTAGTCTTTAATATCTTAGGAATGAAAAAAACTTTAGACATATAAAGGGAATCCCTGCTGGAATCCTGCAGGAGGATCTAGTGCATAGAATGTATATGTAAGTCTTTGGTCTTTCTCTAAGAAATCAGCTACCTCTAAGATAGGATAGTTCTTAGATATCCATTCTACATACTGCCCATATATTTCATTAGTGATACCTGCATTAGCTAACTCTCTAGTAAAAGTATTCACCCAATCTCTAGGTGCAATACCTCCATCATTAGGACCGTATGCATTACTAGTGACAGGTACTCCATTATTCAAAAAGATAAAGTAATACATGGCTATTATCTCAATCTCTAAGCTACCAAATCCTGTAATCTTAGCATTGATTCTAATAGACTCTACTAATGTACCTGTATTTTGTACAATATCATTTCTTACAATTCTCTTTAATAGAGCAGCCATCCTCCTACGAGTAGGATACAATATATTAAACTCACCTGTATTCTTATATGCCATAACTATATTATATTAATTAAGCATTTTGTTTATATTGCAAGTATTTCTAAAGTCACTTCTCCACCAGGACAAAAAGTATTATACACATGATAAGGCATCTCTAGTCTTACCCTGTTATCTCCATTGTCAAAGTATGTACCGTATTGAGTAAAGTCAGAGCCTTGATGATTACCATTACACATAGCTACAAATGCACCAATTTCACCTGATGGTATCCCTGTCTGAACATCCCACTGTACACCATTACAAAAGAAAGCTATACTATCTTGTGCAGGCTCTTCATCAAAGATTATCACTTGACTATAAGCTGTATATATTTTTTTAGGTATAGGACAGTTGGTCCATGATGGAATTACTACTGAAAGATTCATCTGCCACCCTGCAGCATAGTCTAATAGATCATTATTCAATGGTATAAAGATAGGCTGTCCATCTATATCAAAGTCATAGTCATCTGAGAATGTAAATTCTAGATATAGATCCTGGAGTATCTGCTGAGTATCTGATAAGATAGTAGTGATGTTAGCTCTATCCATCTGTATAATATCAAAGCAATATACTTCTATATTAAAGATAGTGACATTCTGATAGGGAGTAACTCCACTAGGAACTACATAGACCAATGGATACTTCTCATCTGCAGTAGCAAAGTTCACCATTTGCTCTTTAAAGTCTGAGCCTACCTTTTTTACTTGCAGGTGATTGTCATAGAATGTGACAATCTTATCTACTATAGATTGATAGCTTATCATAATACTGAATTATTTTGTATGTTATTAATATGATTCTGTGATGCTGTTATCTCAGTCTCAGATACTACTGCTGTCACTGTTATATTATTAGTGCCACCTCCTGCATTCACTTGACTACCTGTATTAGCTTGACCAAATAGACTAGGTCCTCCTGATGGTGCTACTGCTGTAGTAGATGGTGTAGGAGTACTACTAGAATCTGTACTAGATGTAAATGTAGTAGATGCTATCTTAGCTATGTTAGTAGCTGAGGTAACTGCTGCGAATGCTAGTGATGCTATACCTGCAGGATTAGGGATAGGACCTATGGCTATAGGTGAGGATGCTAGGGATGCTGTAATAGCTTTACCTGCATCTACTATTGCACCTGCTAACTGCATAGACTTATTTAATTGGAATTGTTTTTTAAGCAGTGCCTCCTCCTCTTTACTACCTTTCTTAACTTTCTTAAGTTTATTTTCCATAGCCAGGTTAGTGATACCCTCAATAGCTGAGATAGATTGACCTGCATAATCTAGAGCTGCATCTGCAGTCTTTAACTGCTCTGCTCTTTTTTTCTCTTCTGCCTCTTTGACAATAGCTAGTTCTTTATCTTTAGCCTCTTTAGTGATTTGTGCAGTGCTAGTAGATAATTCTTTAGTCAGTTGTATTAGTAATGCATCACCCTCTTTTAAGTTAGCTACTTTCTCATCATAGGCAGCCTGCAATACTGATATCTCATAATCTGCATTAAGTGCTAATTGCTTAACTTTATCCTGCTCATTAGCTGCAGTGATTTTCTTAATCTCTAAATACTTCTCATCCTCTAATTTAATAGCAGCTGCAACATCTTCTTTATCCTTTTTATCCTTAGCCTCTTTTTCTAATCTATTTTTTTCAGATTCTTTGTTATTAATATTATTAAGCTCATTCATTTTCAATATCTCAAGCTCACTACTATCTTTCTTATACTTTACAGCCTTAGCTATTAGCTCAGCATACTTAGCCTCTACAGCATTTTTCTCTACAGTGATAGCATCTAAAGTAGCATCTATATTAGCTTGTCTAGCTTTGTCAATTTCTTTCTGTATCTCATCTCCTCCTGTATCTTTTGCCTTAGGTTGTTTAGCAGGCTTAGGCTCTCTAGGTGCTTTAACAGGTTTATTCTCGTCAGTCAGTTTAGTATTAATTAATACCTGTCTACCTGATTTGCTATCTAATATTAATTTATTCTCTGCTGCTATCTGAGCTCTAAGTTTTCTTAGCTTCTCTCGGTCTGCCTCATCACCTAATGCTAGCTCTCTATAATATGCAGCTCTTGCTAGTTTTAATCTTTCATTAGCAGCCCATTGTACTATGTATGTCCTTTTTACTTCTAAGTCATAAGTATTTTTACCTAGTGCTTTCTGTTCTGCTATCTGTCTATCTATTGCAGAGGTAGCTAAGTCAGTAGCCTCATTAATTTTAGCAGCTCCCTTCTCATAAGCCTTAGCACTTTTAGCTGCAGAATCTTCAGCAGCATATTGTGTAAGTCCTAGCCAATCTGTAAGCTCTTTAAATCCTGCAATCAGAGCATTGATAGGCATCATCATTGCATTAATTACATCATCTAAGACTCCAAAGGATTTGAGTACTAAAGCCACTACAGCTATAATGGCTACTACTGCAGCTACTATTAAAAATATAGGATTCATTAAGATAGTTACTCCTAACTTTATAAATGCTTTTGATAGTGTGCCTAACATATTAGTGATGCCACCTATTGACTTAGCTACATCAGCTTTACCAATACTACCTAATGCTGTAGCAAATACCTTAGACTTCTCAGCTGCCTCTTCAAAGTCCAATGACATCAATGAGCTTTGTATCCCTCCTAATCCATTGCTTACCTGTTCAAACTTAGAGCCTGATGCAAATACTTTGACTGCCTCATTAGTATCCTTAATCTTATCAGTGAGTACACCTGCCTGTTGAGCAAGTGCAGCCATTTGTGCAGGATCTGTAGCATTAGCTAACTCACCTTTCAATTCTCTTAACTCAGCTTTCATCTGAGCTATGCCCTGTATCTTAAGGGGTATTACTACTTCATTCATATCTTATGGATAAATTCTAATTTCTATTGAGACATTATTTAAAGCTGAGTCTACAAAAGCTCCATTATTATCATCAGATTTTAGTATAACATTATTTGTGTTAGCAGCAAAAGTTAATACATATAATTTATTATTATTGCTAACAATTACAAAAGTATTACTTGTAGGAAAAGCTCCTGCTAGTGTACCATTATAATTTCCTACTGCTGTCCTAGTCCAAACTATAGGACCTATGGTATTCTCTAGCTCTATCACTGTAGGATCTGCAGTACTACTCTGACTAATCAAAGCTACATAACTAGTGTAGGTAGGTAGGATGTCACTAACTGCTCTACCATTAATGGTGTTAGTCACTGTAAGATTAGTAGTAGCTATACCATCACTAGTCAAAGCCTGATAATCTCCTACTACTATCCCTCTCACTCCATCAGTCACTATGTTACCTGAACCAAAGATTAGAGCATCAGTGTTATTAGTAGTAACATTAGTAGTAGATCTGTAGGTATCCATTATAGATTGAATCTGAGTACCATTACCTGGTCCTACAGGCTCATTATTTCCACTAAAGAATGGAGGTAGGTCTATCTCAGTCTCTAAGCTAATCAGCTCTACTTTGGTAGGTGATGAGTCATTAGCATTATAATCTATAATCTTATTAATACTCCACCATGAATTGTCTATCCTTATCTTATCATTCAGCTCCATGTATTGGATGTCAGTCTCTCTGAGATAAAAGTAGGCAGTCAATAGCTTACCTCCATTTATCTGAGCTACTGTTCTCCTCCAATATGAATTATAAAGATTGTTATTAGTGTTCTGAGCTACCTGATAGTAATAGTATTGACAGGGTGCAAAGTTAATATCAAAGGTAGGATTTAAGGGATCAGCTCCTCCAAAGTGTGAGAGGTAGGGATACTTTCCACCTGTAGTTAAGTTGTTATCATAGCTTGAAAGTATGAAAGCCTCTTGAGCAGTTACCTGTCCATTATCAAATAGTATTCTTATATTAGTCTTAGGTGCTGCACCATTGAGTAATGGTAGGAATGCACCGAACTCTGTAGGCTGTACAGGAGTAGGTGAGAAGATAAGTTCTTTGACATCTATCTCTTTCACATACTCATTCTCAAAGGTTACCTCTACCTGTCCATAGATTTCTCTAGTGACATCAGTATAGACTGTATTAGGTGAGTCAGTATCTGCCTTATAGCTGAGTCTTAATTTCTTATTGTTAAGCTCAGGTATAAAGATAATAGACTGCTCTTTGTCTTTCATTAGTAGGTTAGTCCAATCTACTGCCTTACCTGAATCATAGTACTCATCTCTAGCGATTAGTATTAGGTTATTCTCATTCTCAATATCAGGAGTAGCATATAGATTATACATCATAAATACACTCTTAATAAAATCAGACTGCTTAATCTTCTCAGGGATAAATGTATTCATAAACACATCACCACTGTTCAAAGGGATGTTATCAGATGGTCTGATAGTAAGCTCTAAAGTTGTTACATCTACCTCAATCTCAGGAGCTGTGAATGGTCCTGCTAATGGTGATGCTACTATCTGCCACATAGGTACAAAATTACCATAAGGACCAGGTATATCCTCACCATTTACATCAGCAGCTACAGCCTCTACTCCTAATACTAATAGCTGTATATCTGCATAGTCTATACCTAATTGATTTACATCATTGAATGCACCTTGAAATGTTAGTATATTGTCAAAGCTACCTATATTAGTAGTAGTAGATATGTTACCTGTGCCATCAAAAAATACAGGAGTACATCTTACACTATAATTACCTGTACCTGATATCCTAGCTCCTAACTTTACATAGTAATTTACATAACTTGTAGTAGAGTTACTGCTAGGTATAAGAGTAACACTACCTGTAATCCTAGCTGAGTACTCATAGAATTGACCTGCTGCATTATTAGTCCATTGAGGAGTAGTGTACTCTCCATTGCTAGGATCAAATATACCTGCAGGATCTGATATCTCAGTCCATCCTGTAGTGACATTCATAGTAGCTCCTACTTGAGATGCACTAAAGTAAGGGCTTTGAGTCTGAGTAGCAGTCAAAGTCTGACCACTATTCTCTGCCTCTACTTTATAGTCACTCCAATCCACTATATTCTGATCACCATTGTAAGGAATCAGTAGCTTATCAAAGTTAGCAGCTGCTAGTCCATCCCAAGTATATGAGTATCCTGAGCTAGCAAAGATTCTATCAAAGTAAGTCTGAGCATATATGCCAGGTTTAAACCAATTTAATTGATACTGATTGTCTATGTTAAATGGCATCACATACTTGTAGCCATCTGCTACAGTATTATTAAAGCTAGCAATTACAGCAGGTGCATCTACTACATGATCTAAGTCTGAGAAATCTAAGTCACTTAAATACTTATTAGAGATGTCAGTAAAGAATGTACCTCTATCCTCTTTAATCAATACCTCATACTCCACCATCTGCTCATAGGCTGATGTGAGCTGTGACTTCTTAATGTTAATGAGCTGAAGAGTTGCGTTTGTCATAACAGGGATACCATCCTGTATAACATCACAGCTAGTGAGAGTATTAATATTAAAAGTGCCAGCTTGAATGTTTACATCATAGTAGTGATTGAGCAGAGTATTGTTGTTGTTATTACCTACTAGAGTAATGGTCTTACTAAAGTTACCTGTTCTCTTAGATATATCTCTGATATCTCCTACACTAAAGTTTAGAGGGAATGATGTACCCTCTTTGACATCTAGGTAACCTGTGCTAAGTTGTATCCTAACCATTGATAGGAGTATTAAGAGCTAGCTTAATAGTTACTGATTGCTTAATTAGATTCTTATTTCGCTGTCTAAAGTTCTCAAAGGATGTAGAGTCTATAGTGCAAGCTCTATAGTCAGTGCCATTGTAATAGAATACTTGAGGGGATGTAAGTAGCTCCTGAAATCTATTAGCATTGTATTGGTCCATCCAATTAGTATTCAAGTCTAAGGTATTAGATACATTGATATTATAAGTTCTGCTACCCATAGCATCAGAGCTGTACTCCCATTCATTACTTACTACCTGTCCATCTACATGCTGATTATACATCTCTCTACTTATCTGTCCTTTCTCATAGGTCTTTAGCTGAAAGTTAAAAGATTGCCATGATCCCATTCTATCTAAGTAGTATAGTATATCTTCATTGATAGCACATCTATTGTCATAGCTAAAAAAGTATTTAAACTCAGTACCTGCAAAATCATTAGCTTTAATTCCTACATAGAAATCCTCAGTAATAGAATAGGTAACTGTCTCTACTTGAAAATTATATAAACCATCTGTAGGATTATAAGGGCTGTCCTGTCCTAATTGATTATCATTCATATCAAAGTAAGTAAGAGTATACTCCACTCCACTATATACTCTACACATCAGATAGAATGTATTATCTGTAATAGATGCTGCAGTATATAAAGTATTAGGATTACTCAATGATGTCAGTGCAAAGCTAGGATCTGTAGTTCCTAAATAATCTGCAGATACGAATGATCCTTGAGCATAGATGCCTAAGCTATAAGCTCCATTAAATACCTCTTGGTCCTCTATAAGCTCATCATCTAATACCTGAGTCTTTCTTTGATCGGCATAGCTTACATTACCATTGATATCAGGATCACCAATAGTAGTCCAAAGTACATTGACAGTAAAGTCATTAGCAGCAGCATATATTACAGTATGCAATCCCTCAAGTGCAGGATTAGCTACTCCACCATCTGCCTGTACAATCAGTACCTGATCTCCTACTTCAAAGCCATGAGCTGTATAAGCGATATTAGTATTTAGTCCATCTATTGTCAGAGGATCTGTATAGTCTATATTATCTATAAACTCATAGCCTAAGTCTATATCATATTGATACCATGACTCATTGACTTGACCTGATGTAAAGTTCCAAGTCACTAATGACTGCATCAGTCTAGATATATCCTGCTCACCATAGCCTGTACTGAATACAGGTAATACTCTATATTGAGCCACTACATTTGCAGGAATGTGAGATCCTGCAGCAGGATAGATGGTGAAGATATATCTAAAGCCAGGCTCATTCTTATCAGTATTATCTATGATATACTTAATAGGATTATAAGCAGGCATCAGTACCTGAGGCTGTGCTATTATAGTAGTAGCCATCTTATGGGTCTATTAATACTGTGTTACTTAATTCAAATGCAGTTCCTTGTGTATTAGTTGCTGTACATTTTACCCCTACTAAATAACCTTCATCATCGACTGTAAGGTCGTAAGTGTCACTTGTTGCACCTGATATATTGCCACCTGTTCTTTGCCATTGGTAAGTCAAAGTAGGTATAGGGTTTCCGTCCCACACATTACCTGTAAATTCAATTGTCATTCCTACTTGCCAAATCTGTTCAGTGTTTATAGCAGGCAAATCTATATTTGTAGGTGCAGCTGCAGCTAGAGTAGTAATACTATTACTATTACCTATTGCTGAGCCTGCAGCATTAGTACCTGTGACTATACAATTTATGTCATCACCTGCAACTGCAGTAATTAAAGTATAAGTAGATGCTGTAGCTCCTACTATATTATCTCCATCACTTACATTATACCATTGATAAGTAAAGGTAGGGCTACCTGTCCATGTACCATTTGTAGTAGTAAGCACATCACCTATATAAGTCCCTCCTGATGCTACAGGTGCTACAGTATTAACAGGTGCATAATTACCTGCTGTGATTGTGTTACTAGTAGCAGGTGTAGAGCCTCCTGCATTGGTAGCTGTCACTACACAAGTAATGGCTGCAGTTGAATCTGCTATAACTAAAGTATAAGTATTAGTATTAGTTCCTATATTAGTAGCTCCCCTTTTCCATTGATATGCAAAGCTAGTAGGTGAGTTAGTCCATGTACCATTGGTTGTAGTGAGTACACTGCCTATTGTAGTAGTGCCACTGATAACAGGTAGAGTAGAATTAACAGGTGCAGAAGGAGTAGCTGTAATAGCCTCCCATGCCTCCATCCAATTACCATTAATAGTCACTGTACCTCCTAGTGCTAAGACTATGTCCTGGAGATAGTCAGTAGATGTAGCAGGATCACCTCCTACCTCAGTTAGTATATCAGCCATTAGGTCAGTAGAGGTAGCTAGGTCTACTCCATAGTAGTCAGCTATGCCACTAAGGTAGCTACCATTGATTGTAGTCACTCCTAGATTATCTGCTATTTCTTTTAGTATATCACTCATAACTATATTATCTTTAACTAGGTTTTTGTTTAGAACGAATAGTAAGAGTCATCAGTGTAATACTCCTGCCTGATGTAAGTGGTAGCATATCGGATAGCATCCATAGCATCATCATATAATTTAACAGGCTCATCCATGATTTGATCACCTATCTTTTTCCACTTATAATTCTCATACTCTTTTATTATCTGCTTATCCTCCTGACAAAATACTCCAAAGGTCTTAATGTTATCTATGCCTTTCTTTACTACCTTGTTAGCATTATGCACATCATACCCTGCAGTATTCATCTCTGCTATTATCTCAGGTCTTGAGTAGTCTGCCATGATCTCTATCTGCTTATCTACATTCAAGCTATCCATCTTCTCTATGAGCTGAGTAGTGGTGAGGTAGCTCTCATAGATAATCTTCTCAATGAAGATATCATTGTCACAGTAGTAGACTCTCACTAGGGCTGTAGGGTGATTGTATCCAAAGTCTAAGCCATAGACATACTTAACGAACTTAACAGGTCTATGAGCTATGAATGTCCAATTAGAATAGATGTTACTCTTAGAGATAGCTTTCTCCCCTAGAGCATATATCTGATACATTGCCTCATCAGTTCTCTTCAGGTCCTCTATCTGCTTCTTGATACTATCAGGTAGGAATGGATTGTCTTTGTATGTAGACTTGATTAGGATGCTCTCCTCAGTTGGTAGGTCATAGAGCCAGGAGGATGACTCTGATGGATTGTAGTCAAAGATTAGCTTATCCTCAGTTCTCATGTTAAGCTGAGTAAAGTCATCATAAAACAATTCATTAGCTTCATTACACCAAGCCACATCTCTCTTTCTACCTCTTATCTTCTGCTCGTCATCTACACTAAAGAACTCCACTATAGATCCATTAGGGAATTGATAGATATGTTCTGACTTGTTGTGATTGGTCACCTCATAGATATCCATGCTCTTCATGATCTCTAGAAAGTCCCTCATGACTGTAGCTCTAAGTGCAGGGAATGTCTTACGAATGATTGATACTACCTTATTCTTATTCTGATAGCAGTAGACTATTAGCATCTGACAAAGGCTGTAGGTCTTAGAGCTTCTACTGCCACCCTCATTGATAATGAATCTTAGTGCAGGATCAGTGAGAGCTGCATAGTTCTTTTGGAATATAACTGTACTATCTATCTCCATTGGCATAAGCATAAGCATAGGCTAGCATCTCCATCTGCCTAGCATTACTGATAATCGCTAACCTGTTTATCTTTATAGCTACTCCTTTCTTAGAATAGATGTAAGCCTCAACAGCTAAACACATCATTTCAATCCTTTGCACTAGTAATGATGTTAACTTTAATCTCAGATATATCCTTACCATTGGTAGTGATGTCTGACTTCTCAGTTAGGTTGTTTAGTCTCTGAGTGATGGATGGATTGTATTGACCTACCATGCCACCCTGTATCTGATCATTTCTGATTTCTCTCTTTATATGTGAACAGACTGTCCCATAGTCTGAATATCTCTTATCAGTATTATCTAAATAATGGTGTACATCTGAGTAGTTATTATAGCAGAATACTTGAAAGCCATCTAATGTCAAAGGCACTCTCAAAGGCTCTGCCACCATCTCTGCAGTCTTTTGTGATAGCACCCATTTATGTCTAGGATTAGCTAGAGTATAAGCTCTATACTCCTCAAATATCTCCATCAGTTTCTCAGGAGTCTCTATTAATTTTGTTCTACCCATTATCCTTGTCGTGTATAAAGTTTCTTATAATTTTTACTTGATTTCAGCTTTGAGGTCTTACTCTTAGCATGAACACCTGGTCTTTTTACCTTAGGCTTTCTGCAGAATGATATGCTACTCTGCTTCTGTGCCATCCTCCTCAGTTTCTACAGTAGGCTCATCTACTACAGGAGTAGGTATTGGTCCTTTGACTGCTTTGTACTTTATTACCTTAGGCTCAGATACTGTAGGCTCTTCAAACATATAGCCTAATCCTATAGATACAAAGTAATCATATCTATTAACATCTAAAGTAATCCTGTTACCTTTGTGGGAGATCTTAGCTCCAATGTACTCATCTTTAATTTTCATCTCTTAGGTTTTTTAAATCATTTTTAATCTCTTGTATCCAATAATGAGCAGATGTAACAGGTATCTTAAAGTATTCTGCCATTGATCTAGCTGTACTGTATCCTTTGTCAAAGTAAGTCTGAAATACTATCAGCTTAATTCTATCTGTTATCCTCCCTCTATAAGTCTCAATCACTGCCATGTTATCCTGATACTGCATATCATCTCGTATCTTATCGTATAATTCCGTATCATCATCCATCACTATAGGCATAGTACTATCAGTAGCTGTCACTCTCTCTTGCCTATTAGTTAGTGATGTAGACCATAGGATCTGCATCTTAATAGTATTTAATAGATATGCTTTCACCTTACCTGGATCAGTCACCTCTATATCTATATTACATAAATATAAAAAAGAGTTATTTATTACAGCATCGGCAGATATTGTAGACTTCATTCTTACTAGAAAATAGTTAGTATATTTCCTTATCTCTTTGTAGTGAGCTGATATGTAATTATCAAGTGTAGGTCTCATACCATTGCTTGAAATCCTTGAGCCATATCTTTCTCCTTACACTACCACAAAAACATTCTTTATCAGGAGTAGCTGTCAGTCTTATCTTAATGGGCTTGAGTTTTAATAAGTGAATCTTATAAGACTGTTCTTTCTCAGGCAGATTAAATACCTGTTGTATTATTACTTGCTCAGCTTCAGTAAACATTCCTGTAATATAAACGACAATAGAGCTACAATAGTTGCTTCAATAAAGGACCAGGTGCAGATTAATGTTAGCCAAAAAGATACACATTTAATACAGCTAGCAGATGAGTGTAGATATAGTGATAGATTGCTAAACTTAATTTTCCTAAAGATTGAGTCAATCAGTAGCTGTAATGGCTCAAAGTTTACTATAAACCATGATACTGCAATGTAGGTTAGTATGTTCATCTGCCAAAAATAACAAAGGCAGCCATAAGACTGCCATAAAGTTATTAGTTTTTTAGAT
>Ga0208133_1000491_pt1 | contig 15506 bp, 24 predicted proteins | sample ColrivemetaGS535_FD_187595 | JGI IMG/M metagenome (GOLD analysis project Ga0208133, IMG submission 187595) | Estuarine microbial communities from the Columbia River estuary, USA - metaG S.535 (SPAdes) (version 2) | ecosystem: Environmental > Aquatic > Marine > Intertidal zone > Estuary | place... | reverse complement strand
CAGGTAATATGTATCTGATGTTTAATATGGATGATGCACTAATCAATGTGATTAGATGGAGACAATATCATAATATTCATATGATTAATAGTTCGGATACCGAATTGACTGCGGTAAATGTCCCAATTGTTAATTGTTGGCTAAGAATATTAAGTTTTAGTTACCTTAACCCATTAACAACAAATGAAGATATGATTGAAATTCATTATAGGGTTATAGAATTAAATAATAGAGGAAGAGATTTTATTTTTAGGATGAATCAACAAGAATTTTTAAGAAGAATAGATATAACAGGAATATGATTAAAGACTTTAAATTTTTTCAATCCGAACAAACAATTCGATGGAGAACGGCCAATGGATTAACACATCCAATTCATACCATATCCACCGACCATATTGTGAGTATCATTAGATGTATGGATGGGGATGGTAATATGAGGATTCCAAATCCATATGAGGGGAGAACCCACGACGAATGGATTAATATATTTCACAATGAAATAGAAAGAAGAAGGAATTAAATGACAAAGTCGGAAGTAAAACACGTCCAAAGTCGGAAGTAATTATAATATATGGCAAAGAAACAGATTCAAAAAATTGTAAAGGAATGGAATGAAGCATCCACCATGGAGGTATGGGAAGGTGTAAGGGATAATTTTATATTCGGTTTCCTTGGTGCAACCATTGTGGTATTCATTGCAACAAGAACGGACCTTATGGTTCTATTCGGATATCTTGCATATTACTTCTTTATGGGGAGGATTGTTAACCGTCCCAAATACGTCACGGACTTAGGTAAACTTATAGTATTCCCAATCCCATCAGCACTTGGTGCCTTCGCTGGGTACAAGTTATCATATCTTATTCAGGGGTTAATTTAACTGCGAACGGGGATTCCGGAGGTCTAATTTAAAATATATTTGGAATATACCAGAATATGTTATATATTTGTGGTATGAGAAGAAAGAAACCCTACATGGATGATATCCATAAGACCACACCTGTGACAATCACCTATAAGTTCTATAATGATACGGTGATTATGAAGAGAGATGTATATGATTTAACAATCAGGGACCTAATGGAGTTAAATCGGTCCATGGTAGTGAATGTCTTTGATGAACAACTCTACCAGGAGTATATTATTCAATTAGCAGGGGAAATCAATAGAAAAAAGAATCCAATTAGAAATCTCATAGATAGAATACTAAGATAAGTTTGGAATATACGGAATAATATGTTATATTTGTGTTATGGGAAATAAATTAAAGGCAATACCAGGAACAAGATTCAATATGGTGACCATCATAAAGGAAACCGAGGGTAAAAGATATAAGGATGGAACCCTTGCAAGGATGGTTACAATTCAATGTGAGTGTGGTAATATAAGGGATAAGAATTTATCAAGCGTATTAAGGGGTGAGGTAAAGAGTTGTGGATGTTTGGGGGGTTTGGGTGATTTAACCAAAGATCAAGTAGGGAAGAAATATAATATGTTAACTATTACGGGGGAAGCACCTAAGAGACGTTCAAAAGGAGGTCATAGTCAAAGGTTCGTTAAGGTTAAGTGTGATTGTGGTAGTAAAGAGTACGAGGTTCAACTAAGGGCTATTGTCAGTGAAAATACGAAATCGTGTGGATGTTCCAAATTAAATGGTAGTAGAAAAAATAAGATAGATTATACAGGAAAGAGATATGGTAGATTAACTATTATAAAGGAATTACCTGGAGTAAGAAAACCTGGAGGATCCATTCAAAGAATTATGGAATGTAGATGTGATTGTGGTGTAGTTAAACCACTAAGAATATCTGACATAAGAAGTGGAAGGACAACATCGTGTGGATGTTATATGAGACAGGTGTCAAGTGAATCAAATGCCATGAATGTGGAAATTGGTACAAAGAGAGGATTCATGACATTACTAAAAGAAACTGACAAGGTAACAAAATACAAGAAAGATGGTGGAATGTCAAGTAGTATAAGGTATGTAATGGTTAAATGTGACTCTTGTGGTGATATTGAGGAGATGACCCTTCATAGGTTCATAACGGAATCACAACCAATCCATTGTGGATGTTTGATATCCAAAACAACCATGGGGAGATTAAATAGTAAAGAGATGATTATTGAGCGGTATAATAGTCTTGAGATTCTTAAGGAACTTGATGAGGTTGAATATTATACACATGATGGGGTAATATATAAACAAAGGATGGTAGAATGTAGATGTGATTGTGGTAGTGTTGATTCTTACAAATATAAAGATTTATTATTAAGTAATATAAAGTCTTGTGGATGTAAGAGTCATTTTGATAGTCATGGGTTATGTGAGAATGAAAATACTCGACGAATGTATCAAAGATGGAAAAACATGTTGAGTAGATGTTATAATCAAAGAGATGTACATTATCATCATTATGGAGGTAGAGGAATTGGAGTATGTGAAAGATGGAGAGAGTCATGTGAGAACTGGATTGAGGACATGGGATTTCCACCTACATGGGAAGACACTAACGATAGAATCGATGTGAATGGTGACTATGGACCAGATAACTGTAGATGGGCAGACCATAAAACTCAGAGTATTAATAAGAGAAGTAGTAAGTGGTATAGGAATGGAGAAAAGAATCCCACTATATAATCTTCACCTGTTCACGTTTACGTGAACGTTCACTGTCCGTGAACATAGGTATTTTGTGAACACCTTTACCCTGAAGGGAGGAGACGAGAGTCTCCGACCGTACAATTACCCCCTATAAAATTACCCCTCAGAACCCCTCCATAGGGGTTTTATTTTACCCCGAATTTTTTCCTGTTTATAACCGTAATATCCGTATATTTTTCGGTGTTTTTTACCGTTCGGTTATCGTGATCAATTAATATATCTAAAACTATCTTTTTCTATCCCATTTTTGGGTTCTGGTATATTTTATCCACAAATTAACACTTTTTCCCACTTACTAGGAATATCCTGTGGGATTGACCCGTGAGCGAATCACAGACCATTTTATTTTTTCTACCAGAATATTACCCTAATATCGTTATATTATTACGGTCGGACTCTTCGAGTCCTCCCTTCATCCCTGTCATACAAGATATAATATAAATCCTTTTATATGTGTCATACAGTCAGTCCCACGGGTCCCCCTGAAGGGGGTTCGAAGAACCCCCGTATAATAGAATACTCGTAATACGGGATGAAGGGGACCGAAGGTCCCCGAGTATACTGATAATACTTTTATACGGTCCTAATGTGATACGTCTATAATCCCTGAACCGTAATACAAACATTACTGGGGTGACCCACCCATGGGAAATAGTTTGCCAAACAACATTAAAATTACTGGGGTTTACATATTGCTTGGCAAATACTTTACAGATTATTATACGGGGACCTTCGGTCCCCTTCAGGATAATCTTAGAATAATCCTATGGAAATTAAAAAAACCCTTAGGGATTTTCCGAAGGGTTCTTAGTATAGTACAATATATGTCTTACAAGGAAAGGATGAAGGGGGTTCGAAGAACCCCCGTAAGTAATACTCTATGTCCATTTAAAAATAAAGTTAAACTTATCTAAGTTACTTGAAAAACGAACAGGAACTAAATCATTTGATTTAAGTATGTATTTTATTCTTTCTGATAATAGTGTTTCTAATAGTTCTTTTTTAGGTGCCGCATAATCTTCAGAAAGTTTTGGGTACTCTATATAGATTGGCATGAAATCGAAGTCTACTTCCCCAGTAATCTTGTTGTGGCTTCTTGCATCACATTTGAAGTTAAGTTTAACATTTTTGGGGAATTTATAATATACCTTGATTTGTTTTAATTCACCATCATCTCCCATGCTCGTATTGATTTCATCTGGTATTGTAAAGGTTCCCTCCTCAATGAAGTCAAGATGAACCTGAAGGTTATGTGGAGTATTCTTTTGGGATTGAAGTTGTCTCAGACCTCTATTAATTCTTTCCAAGGTGGTGTCGTCGAGTTCCATTACAGATCTAAATCCCACAGGGTCTTTAAGAAACGTCATCAGAGTCTTTACTTTACGTACCTCTTTTGTCCATTGAAGTATCTCCACGGGTAATACAGTGTCCATCGCACTGTTTAAGTTAAATCCAATGAATTCATTCATTCCCCCAGTAAATAATAGGTCACTGATCCTCACCGTGGTTTCACCCATCTCATTACCTTGTTCATCCATGTACTCGTCATACATGGGCTTGAATTTCTCCGCAATCTCAGTCATCAACTTAAATATTATATCTGGTTGGACCTGAGTCTCACGTATTACGATGTTCAAGTAAGCCCCAAATGTACTAAAAGTTTCAGGTAATGTATAATAAATCTCACCGTTTATTGAGTTCAACGGACCCCTCAGAGACTTTACGAATCTCTCGAAATCTAATTTGTCTAGTATTTTTCCCATAGAAATAAATATAAAAAAAAAAGGTTCCATTGTGGTGGAACCTCTTAATGTAAGTCTAAGTGTGGAATTATCCTTGTTTAGAGAATAATTCGTTACGGAACTGTACTGCCTTTCTCTTGCTAGAGAAATTCTTAGAGTACTTAGTACCATTAACACTTACACGTACACGGTAAGATGAACCATCATGATAGATGTTGTCAGACACAGGAACATACGTAGTAACTGTGGTGCGACGGGCTGTTGTTTTTTTCATTTGTGTTTAAATTTAAATGTTTATATAAAAATATAACAAAATAAATCTAAATAAAAAAATATTACACAAATTATTTTACCCCAGTAAACTTGTATCATCTCAGCCCGTCCCGAGGTGAATCACCCCAGTAATGTTCCGAGTCCTGATCAGGTTCCACTGTTGGTATACCGTTCTCCCCACTTCTTGGTCATATAGGCATCATACCTATGAGCCTTGTTCGGGTTGAACAAGAATATTACGAAGTAGTAATCCCACTTCCACTCCAAATCTTTTAAGAACTTTTTCATGTGCTGTTGTTTATTCCCCAGTAATGTTGTACCATCTTCTACTTCCTGAGGATGTCGGATAGAAGATTTCTGTGATTTTGGATGAGTACGGCTTGCTGTTTCTTAAGTGCCTCCTCTAAGGACATTCGTCCGTGAGTAATCTTCCAATTGATTCTGTCGGTCGACTCCCATCGTTCCCAATGCTTACCATTGGGTGAGAGCTGAATTCTACTGTGAATCTTTTTCATCTGTTTTTTATTTGTTAATTCCGCAAAGGTACGGTGTTTAAGGGTTAATAACAAACCCTTAAACAAATTCTTCAGTTTTAATCATATTGAAGTCAATTGACTTCAGTTTGAATACTAAGTAATCGATTGCAATTCCCACTATCTTTCCATTGTGTTTGGCTACAAGAAGTCGGTAGGAACCATCTCCATAACCTGAAGACGATACTACCCCAGTATTATATGAACCCCACTGTTGATCTGCCAAGGTTAATCTACACATCTTCTCATACCATTTATCTCCTTCACCATCACACGGTAACATAAAGCCCATTTCAGGTGCTGTTATCTCCTCAGCAATGGTATCATTCCTGTAGGATTCCATATCAAATATTCCACACTGACCTGAGTCAACCCCAATATCTGCTGAGGTAACGGTTCTCCAAGACAAGTCGTCCTCAACATAATCCTTATGAACAGCAACAAGTGCCGCACATCTTGTACCCCAACCACCTGTTTCGTTCGATTTGAATGCTGTGGTGGAATACTCACCAGGTAATACATTTGTCAACTTATGTTGACACCAGGTAGGGACAGTGTAACAAGGGTCCGATACCATAACTTCCGATCCTAAATAAATCTTTTCCATTTTAAATTACTTTTATTGTGTATGATTCAGTTTCAATTTGTCTGTGGAGGAATACTAACTGTTCCATCGTAAGGTCGTTGTAGTATAGGTCACCGTAAGCATCCTCTGTAATACCTCGAGTGATTAACTCACCTGTGGTACCACATATCCCTATAACAGCAACTTTGACTTGGTAGTCGTCGTCGAAGTTTTGGGTAAACCACACCGAGAACGGCTTGGTTAATTCTAATTCAAAATCATCTCCCCCGTTAAGCTTAACGGTTCTGTGGACAATATCTCGGTGAATAGTATCACGGAGCTTTGATAACTCTTGAGAGTAATTCATATGATTAATAGTTTAAGTGTAATACGAAATTAAGATATTTGTTCGAATATTCCAAATTATGCTAGAATATTTTTTAGAACTTTAACATTCTCATCAATCTCAAGGTCCATAGCCTTTAACAACTTCTCCTTTGCTAAGTCCATAAACTCCACACTGTTACCCAGTAAATCTATGTCTGTACCGTGCACATCTGTCTTCCCGACGATAACTCGAATGTCCTTAGTACCTTTACCCTCTCTATAGAATAGAGCTCGAGCGTAGATGTACTCACGAACCAAAGACAGTTTGATTTCATCGGACACTGACTCCTTCGAACGGAGTTGCATAATGATTTCTTCTAACTTGGCTAACATCTCGAAGTTGGTCTTCATCATACGAATACTGTTCTTATACTGATTACAGTACTTCACCAGCTCATCGGTGTGAGGAATACTTAAATCGATGTCCACATTAAGGAAACGATCATACGAACTAATTCTATCTCGGGTACCCACAATCTCAGTGAATACTCCCCCTGTTAAACGATTTTCTCTACCCATTTTATTTTTGTTTTTAATTTGTTTAAAATCCCAGTAAACTTGTCCCCATCCTGGCTCACCTCAGGACAGAATTCATATCTTGTGTTCATTGTACTTCCCAAATGACCAGTAAAGTATTTGGTCGGTTCGACATATTGGCTTGACACTTTATATCTTGTCACCCACTCATTATATGATAATGGTGTTTGGAATGTACTTAACTTAACTTTCAGTTTCTTCTCCATATCTTTCTTTTACTTCGTTAAAAATTTCTTCTAATGTCTTAAGGTCTTCTTCCCCAGTAATAAATGGAAACCTCTCCTTCACCGACTCGAATGTTACTTCTTCATCACACTCGAACAGATAGTCAATGTCACCATCACAGCTCTCAAAGAAATTATCCTTGTCGAAAACAAATCTACCTTCATCATATGAATAATCCTCCTCCGTTAATCCATCCTGATTATTGAAGTAGGATTTACCACAGAAGTCACAACCTGGTTCCTCATAATATAACTCACACTTCACATTGAATAACCTACCCAAGTGTTGCATAAAGTTTATTGGGGGTGACCAAGCTGATTGGAATGACATTGTTATTGAATCGTCACTATACTCGACACCTGACTCATTGTATGACACATCCCATTTACAGCCCCAGTAATTAATGTTGGCATCGTACCATCCTCCGTGTTCGTATTCATTTAACTCAATAGCGTGGTCACGACCAACGAGAGCCATAAAAACACCAGGGGTTGAATCGTCCTTCTTCTCGATATCTTCAAGATGAAATTTAATTCTGTCCAAGTTTTCTTTCTCACCTGTTATAGTAAGGTGATTGTAGCACCAATTTGGCATAGTAGTATGATTTATATTTGACAAAGATATAACAGGGATACTATTATTCCAAATAATATCCCCGTTATTTTATTTTACCAAGAAGCTCTGTATTCAAAGTCACCAGAGTACAATCCATATTCTTTAGATTGTTCGTTTTCCTCTAACAAGTCCTCAATGATTTTGATAGTTGAGTTTACTTCTTCTTTGTAATACTCATCAACCTCATCACTACCAAAGAAGAAACCCTGTGTTGGTGGAAGAAGCTCATCAGCTTTAGTGAAATTAGAACTAACTTCTTTTAGAGTTTCCAACAACTCCTTCAATTTTTCTTCATCAACAGAAATGTCTTGACACTCATCAACCCCACCACCACAATTATTAATAAACCATCCGTGAAGCGCATTGAACTTTCTCCAATATGCTACCTGTTCGGTAATGTAACAAATACGATTTGGTTTGATGTCGGTTCGTAATACACCCCCTCGTTTGATTTCGATTTGGTGATGTTGTTCAGGTGGGTTGTGTTCCCAATTTTGTACATAAGTTTTTTTGTACAGATACATGTCTAGTCCCATGATTTTAAATTTAAGTGTGAATTAATAATACAAAGATATAACTTTAATTTTATTTTACCAAATTATTTTATGAAAAGTTTACTATCAATCGTAAACAATTCTTTGTACTCACTCCCATCCGCATTCATTCCATTTAAATTCCAAAACGGCGTAACTCTTGGATTGTATTTTAAATGTGCTGTGGTTTCAGGAATAAAATCTTCTGTAAGAATTTCAATTCCCTTACAAAGAACATAAGCACAAACGACTTTGGTAGTTTCCCCAGTAAATATCTTCTGTGCTGCTGTCCTGTTATTTTTTAGAACGCAATCAGTTAGCATTAACTGAACTTCAGCAGGGTGGTGATATTCCACCCTGCCGTCGTTGTACTCAATTTTCCATTTCATATAATTCTCTCCCTTTCCGAGATTGAATCTAACTTTATGCTTTCTCAACTTCTTCTTTTTTATATTTTTTAACAAATGCGCTTGGAGTACCACGAAACAATTCAGTTTTAGTTGTATCGTTCTCATAACAAACAAACTCAATGGAATAATCTTCTTTGACAATAATGTCATAAAGATAATCTTCCCAAGAATTTCCACGACTTGACAAAGATTGTACATAGGTGTTTCCTGTTTCACCAGCTTTTAATTTCCAAATGAGTTGAGCCGCTAAACAACCAGCCCCGTTGAATACTAATTTCTTTTCATTAGCACCATACCCATTAACGACTTTCCCTGTTGATAACCATTCAGCGGTTTCAAGTGGATGACCTGTTGGGTATCCGTCGTACTGACGATAGATTAAACAGATTTCATTCTGTTTTACTTTTTTTACTTTTTTACCTGTTGAGTATTCCTCAATGATGCGGTAAGTTGAACGAGTTCCCATAATAGATTTTTTTTGTGATTAATATTATAGTACAAAGATAATACTTTTTTATTACCCACCAAATTTATTTTAAACTTTTTTTAAAAATATTTGCCGGCGACATGCATAATCCTAAACATTACTGGGGTGTAATACGGATCTGATCAGCGCATGATCTGCAAAACTGGCTAAACATTACTGGGATTACCCCAGTAAACTTGAGCGCTGTTGCGCGCTGCGTCGGAAGCATAAGCAAAAAAAATCCCCACCTTTCGGTGAGGACATTTATTAAAGTTCAATAACAAATTTATTCTTTGTTAACTTAGTTCGAACTCGTTTATATTTGAGTCCGACTATTACATTCTTTTTATCTTTGTACCTCATGTCATACAAATCCCCATCGATTACCTTTCTATCCCAAAATGTTTTAGGTACCTTATTAAAAACAACTGCCACCCTTATGTTCTTATTTAACATCGAATGACAATCATTTAAATTGTGACCGCTATAAGAAAAAGTTAAATCGTAGTTCTTATACTTCTTTAACAGTTCAACTCTTTTGGGAACTTTTGTATAATCGTAGAATTGAATGTGTTGGAAGTATTGTAATATATTAACGGGTTTATCATTTACATGAAGATAAAACGATTCAGGTGTTATATCTGATGTATTGTTTAATCTAACAGAAAAATTGTATCCCAGTTTTTTAGCTTTCATTTCTGCGGACTTGATTTCATCAAACAACCAATTGACAAAAAATTCCCTGTGTTCAAAAAACAATTTAGTTTTTGCAATTCGTGACTGATTAATTTTGTCTCCGTTCATGTTCATCGTGTTCATCCCTGATTCGTTCAAACATAACTTTGTACATTCTTTCGTTCTCATAGGACAAACCTCGTAGCCACTCATTTTTGCAGGTGCTAAGTACAAACTATATGTTAGTTCATCGTACTTGAATGCCTTCTGATGTTTGGTCGTCATATTAACGGAACCTAAATAAGATATACCCGTTAATCTTTTTGCTTGAGCTTTAGTAGTGTAAATCATTATTTTATTTTTTAGTGTACACAAATATACAACTAATACTTTTATATTCCAAATTTATTTTTAAATATTTTTTTGAGTCAGCGCATGCGCGCAGCACTGGTCTAACTTTACTGGGGTAATACAACACAGATTTTGCATGCAGATCACAGGTGAATAATTACTGGGATGTACCCCAGTAAACTTGTGCGCTGGTCCGAGCTGCGTTTGCGCTGAGAGTAATACGCAAAAAAAAGGGTGAACATTTCTGTCCACCCAATCGTTCACACTAATAAACACTAATCACTAATTCGTTTTTCTGTCCTAATACATTCAGCTTCCCACTGCTCACATAGGAGTAATACATCCTCCAACACATTCTCATTCAACTCCCAATAACTTTCTTCGTAGGTGTCGATAGCGTCTGAACTACTTGAACGAGGCTCGTACACATTTACTTCCACATAATCTTCTGTGAAATATTCACCCAACCCAACATAGTTACCTAGTGTACCAACAAGAATACTATTCTCACCTTCTAATTCTCCAATACTAAAACATCCGTTGACTTTTAGTATGTCCGTAATACGTTTAATTAATTCTACATTTTCCATTTTTAAATTGATTTAGTGTTATCCCAAATTATATTACCTTCCTCGTCATACAACTCCTCCGTAGGTTGGTTATCATTTTCCTCGACACTCATTGGTTCTTGGGTGTCCATATTTTCTTCCCAAGGCAATTCGGTGGTTCCCATTTCTAAATGAAATTCAATCGCCTTTTGTTTAGCCTCCTCCAATGATTTAGCTTCGATTTCAAATTCGGTTCTCATCCAAGTAGTAATCTTGGTGTCTAAATGAAAGTTAAATGTTTTCATATCTATATTTTTATGAAGTTTTAAAGGTACAATAATTTTCTAATTCATCCAAAGATATTCTTCCATTATTGGAACTATAATATCCTTGAACTTCATATCTTTTTTTCCACTTATCAAATGCCTCAAATGCTTTTTTCTTTGAGGTATAATAAGGTCTATCGAATTCAATCGTAAACCCATCGGGTGATAATACTTCGTACTTTGTCATAGTCCTGCATTTTTAATGACACAATCTAATTTATATTCAAATTCTTCCCTCATTCCTTCCTCATCATAAATTTTTATTTCCTCATTATCGTCAGGATGATAAAAAGCAACATCCACTTCAATTACATTCGGTTTAAATTCCTTAACCATACTAATTGAATATTCGTGTTTAATTAAGGTGTCTTGGTGTTGTAAACCACTATACCTATTTTGTCTATGTTGTTCCACAACTTGGTGTGAACCCATAGGTTTCCAACCATCTTTAATTAGGTTGTTGATTTTCTCCGTTAATCCTTCGGGGGATGAACTTGTTAATACTTTGTACTCCATATCTTTTTGTTTTAGTGTAAGACAAAGATAAAACAATAATATTATTTTACCAAATTTATTTCGAAGAATTTTTCTCCAGCCCGATCATCCCTAAACATTACTGGGTTGAATTGTTAACCAGCGCAAATTTCCTGATCAGCGCGCGCAAATCTGGCTAATGTTTACTGGGGTAATAAGAAAATATCCCAGTAATGTTATGGGATGATCAGGGACGAGAAATCTGTGGACATAAAAAAAGGTGAGACTTTCGTCCCACCTCTTAAATTTGGTGTGTGTTTTCTATTTAGAATAGAAATCATCCATTCGTTGAAGTACCTCGTCTAAATTACAACCACTTTCAGTTTCCCCATTCCAATAGAATTGTGTCATTCGAAAAACTTCTATTGAATTACCAACTTCTTTATTGTGGATAAACTCGTTGTAACCACCACTATAATAAAGACCATCATTATCAAGTCGTAAGTTATTACGATATTCAATAACAATACTTTTACCATTGAAGTTTTTGGTGTACTTAACCCCTTTGATTTTGTCTCCGTAAAGTCCACCACTTTTTCCTTTACGTTCCCAACCCCAACCATTAAGGTGTTCAGTTAGACCATCAACAATTTTTGTTGAAACGATTTCGAGAAAATTATTTCTGTCCTCGATTTGTTTTTGAAGGAACTCTTTGTAAGTTCTAATGTTTTCTAACATACTCATATCATTTATTTTTTAGTGAACACAAATATACAACATACCAAACTATAAACCAAATATTATTTTACTTTTTTTCGAGAGTATTTTTCACCTGTGATCACAGGGGGAACATTACTGGGGTAATACAAATAACTCATGGTCCAGGCACTGTGCGCAGGTGAACATTACTGGGACACCCCAGTAAACTTGAGCGCTGTTGCTGTGCAGATACAGTGCACAGGTAATACACCCCAGTAAAGTTCCGACCCGGTTCACAGTGTGACGGGTTCATCAAACAAAAAACCCCCGAACTAAAAGTCCGAGGGTTTCACCAATATAATCTTTAACCTATGTCTTACACCATTTCTACAAGTTGTTTGAAGATTTGACGTTCACGATTTCCGTATGTACCGAACATCTTGTTTTCAGAATTGTCACCCTTACCCATACTATGAGTAGTATATTTTGTGACACCACTAAATAAACCCCAAATGTTATCACCCTTTTCTTGAATCTCACCATTAAGGTCGATATAGAATCTACTTAATTTGTTTTGAGTCACGGTAGATAATGAATCAACATCCTTAATATCTACATTTCTTTCGATATTAAATAATGATTTGATTACTCTATCTTTGATAACATCATCGAAACGAGTTTCACTCATCTTAACGATAGAACCGAATACGTTGGTTTCTTCTTGTACTACACCCTCGATTTGTCGACAAATGTCGTCAATCTTTAATTCCATATTCTTTGTATGACGTACCTTTGAATCCAAATCTTTGTACACACCGAAGAATGTATTTTGACAACTGATAGTTTTCGAACTAGGTCCGAACGATAATGAAGTCGAACCATCGAAAGAATTAATCCCAGTAACATAACCCTCGATTCTATCCGTCCCCAAAGTTAAGTCATTAGATTTTAATTGAACGTACACTTTACGTCCACCACCGAACAAACCACCTTTGTGAACGTCAAGTCCAGTTTGTTGGGACACTTTGAATAATAGTTCCATCATTTGGTCATTCTGATATGGTACATAACCATTAGAGTGAATACCCAAGATTGTACTATCATCCTCACGAACGATACCAATTTTATCAGGGATAATAATTCCTGACGAAGTTTGAAGTCCTTCGGTACGGACTTTCCAATTTAAACCAGTTCTATCTAAAAACTGATTAACCCGATTGTTTTCTACGATTTCCATCTGTTTAATTTTTATGGTTTAATAAATGATTGTATGACAAAGATAAATCAATCTGGGGTATAATCCAAATTTATTTTTAAAAAAAACTAATTAATTTTTTTGGTGAGGATCCACCTGTGATCAGAGCTGTTGATATTACTGGGGAATCGGATACGTTTATGGATAATTACGGATATATACGGATATACCCCAGTAATTTTTCGGGACGATCGGAGATGGAAAATCTGTGGACATAAAAAAACCCCAACATTTCTGTTGAGGTTTCAATTCGAGGTTTGATGATTACTCGGTAGGAATGTTTTTACCTACACTCCATTCACATACTTTAAGTAGTAAGGGGAGAACACGAGTACCGACAACTCCACTAACATATTCATGTTCGTCAAATTCATCATCAGTACCATCATTAAGGTCTTCACCCGTTTGGTCATAGTACATATTACAAACCATTTCAATAAATTCGTTATCCGACATTTCCTCAATCAATTGAGTAAGTCTGTCAACGATTACTTCGTTTACAATTCCTAAAAGTTTTTCTTCTTTGTTCATATCATTTATTTTTTAGTGAATACAAATATACAACTATTATTATTATAAAACAAATTTATTTTTTCGTCTGACCCTGGTAATCCAAATACATTACTGGGTAATACAAGAATTCCAGTTCAGGGACCTACTGGAAATTAATACTGGGTAAACACCCCCAGTAAAGTAATACAACGATCAGCTCAGGACCTGACTTACGGGTAAAGGTAAACACCCCAGTAAAGTAATACGTCGAACCGGTCGAGGACCTGATACGAACAAAAAAAAAGGATAGTCTTTCGACTACCCTTCTTCACCTTTCCAACCTATGTATTTCTACACAACTACTCCTTCTAAATGTTGTAATACGGACTTCCCTTCATCCCAACAATCGTCCTCACTATAATAACTTCCACAACATTCAACTAATGTTTTGTGTTCGTGACCTTTATCACAAGTTTCAATTTCATAAACTTTGTATTGGTAAACTTCACCCGTTAAGAATTCATCATAAATTCTAACTTCACTATTCATAATCAAACTTAAATTTTCCTCACCCCTTTCAAAATCCTTACCACACATTTTGTTTAATTGTTTTTCACTAATGAAAATCCAACCAACTTGACCACTATCCCATTGACAACTGAACGGACTTGTACTAATAGTAATTCCACTATGGTCGTACATATACAAAGGTTTAATCAAAAGGACTTTGTGGTCACTTTCAATTTGTTCCTTCAATTCATCCCAACTATTAAAGTCACTTGACTTGTAGTCTGTTTTGTCACCAATATCATATCTTTTGTGAAAAGATACAATAGTAGTAATGTTATCCCAATCGGTTCGTGGATTCATCGGGTCGTTATCGTGTTCGACCACCAATTCAAATTTTCTTTTCATTGTGTTTATTTTTTAGTGTACACAAATATACAACTATTATTGTAATATCTAAAATAAATTTGTTAAAACTTTGTCAAAGAATTTTGGATACCCGTGAAGGTAAAATAATTTACTGGGATGTATGACAAGGATACCCCAGTAATTTTTCGACTCTGTCTTCTTGGAGATGGTTCTTCTTGTAATACCCAGTAATTAAAACACAATTTCTCCGAACCAAAATTTCTTGGACAAAAAAAATCCACCCCTTTCGGAGTGGACTTCGGTCAGTAGGGGAACTAACCTTTAAATGAATTCGTAAATGTTTCCGTTGTATGACACTTCTTTAACATTATCCAAACTTACCGATAAAGTTTGTACCTTCCTTTCAATCGGTTGATTTTTGTAATTGTTTGACTTCACCAACCAACTATCAAATTCAGTTTGGTCAATCGGGTTTCCTTCAAACTCAAATTCAACTTGTGGTTTCACTTCCATAAACCACTCGTATTGAAGATAAAACTTTTTTGTATTTTCGTTGTAAAGGATAACATTGTTGATGTGGTTACCAACTTTGTTTTGACCTACTTGAAAATTACCTTCACCACCTTCCTTCACTTCGTTACCTTTTACTCGTTGTTCGTACTCACCACCGATTAAAACTCTAACCGATTTTTTCTTCACAACTTTTCCATAATACTTGTTCAAACCTTCTCTACCACCTTTGTTCATTTTAGGGATAGTGTGTGTAACTAAATTCATAAATGTAGGATTTTTAACCTCGTTCATCATTTTGATAAACTCACCTTGTAGGATTTTGAAACGATTTTTTTTCATAACA
>Ga0208133_1000490_pt1 | contig 15517 bp, 15 predicted proteins | sample ColrivemetaGS535_FD_187595 | JGI IMG/M metagenome (GOLD analysis project Ga0208133, IMG submission 187595) | Estuarine microbial communities from the Columbia River estuary, USA - metaG S.535 (SPAdes) (version 2) | ecosystem: Environmental > Aquatic > Marine > Intertidal zone > Estuary | place... | reverse complement strand
TCCGAGGTGTAGCACAAGATACTTCATTTTTAACATCAAGAGGTGTATATCGTTTATTATATAATTCTAAGAAAGAAATAGCTAAAAAGTTTAGAAAATGGGCAGGAAATATATTAGATGATATAATATTTAATGAAAGTGCAGAGTTAAAGAGGCAATTGGAAGAAAAGGAAAAACAACATCAAATAGAATTACAAGAGAATGAAAAAATGTTGTTAGAGAAAGATAAAAAGATTGAACAATTGATTATGAAGCCTGAAACAGAAGGTTTTAGTGTAAAACCTGGATATATTTATTTGATTAAAGATACAGCTAGTATAGGTGCTTATAAGATTGGTCTTGGTGAAAATCCTGACAGACGTTTAATTACGTTAAATATAAGTTCTAGTCAAAAATCATTAAAAATGGTTGATATGTTTAAATCAAAAAATATGAGATATGCTGAAAAAATAATTCATACATTATTAGAGCCATTTCGAATAAAAAAACGCAATGAGTGGTTTTATTTATGTAATGAGACTGAATTAAATTATGCTATTTATACAATTAAAAATAGTATTTTATATACAGATAAATATGATTTTATAGATTACAATTCTTTTAGAGATTACTCACTTACTATTCCAAATAATTTACAAGATATTAAAGAAGAAGATATTAATTTTGAAAAATCTGTAAAATTTACAAATAATAATTTCCTAAGTAAAAAAGATAAATTAAGCAATTACAATGGTGTTTCATGGTCTATTCAACAAAATAAATGGACGTCGAGATTAACAAAAAATAATGATACCTTATTTTTAGGATATTATTCTACAGAATTAGAAGCAGCAATTGTTTATAATGATTATGCGAGTTATCTTAATACAACTGGTAATTCAAATTATCAATTAAACAATGTTGGAAATTATGTACAGAATCCCAGGAATATACCTGAAGAAATCAATAAAGTGAAATTAGAAAATAAATCATCGAATTATAATGGAGTATATTTTATAAAATCTAAACAAATTTTTGAAGCAAGTATCCAATATAAAAAAAAGAGTTATAAATTATTAAAAAATACAAGTGATATAGAATGTGCCAAAGTCTATAATGAACAAGCCCTGTATTTTAATAATCATGTTGATACTAAATATAAACTTAATGATATTTCTAACTTTGTAACTAATGAAAAGAATCATATACATGAATTAGAAATATCTAAAATTAAAAAATATAGTAGATTTGTAGGTGTATCTGTTAGAAATGATTCTAATAAATTTAGAGCATATATCAAACATAATGGTAAAAGAATTGATTGTGGAACTTTTGTAGATGAAATAGATGCAGCAAAATCTTATAATAAAAAAGCAGAAGAATTAAATAATATAAATGCGTTAAACATGTGTAAAATTAGATATGTGTTAAATGAATTTGACAATGACAAATGCGAATGAATTAAATATAATTTATAAATTATTTTTTAGGTAAAGCGCATGTTTTTGCTTTATCCGAGCATATTGCTCGTAGACTTTCATATTGGTCTAATACTTCTTTAAATGGGGGTGACGTGATAGTATGAAATGTTTCTTTTTTGAATGCCTTGATACGTTTATAATATTCATCTTCTGTAATACCTCCAGTATAAAATAATGCCTTAAGTTTACGCTTTTCGTCTGTATAACATTTTCTTTCTTGACCTATGAGTTTGTTATTTACCTTGTCTTTCATTAAATATAACCAATACATTAGTTCAATTCTACCAATGAGGTATGGTTCAATAGGGAGATCAAGTAAAAATTTTTTAAAAGAATCTCTACAATAGATGCATGGCATGACTATTTGAAGACCAGTAAACATATTTTTAAAACTATTTTTAATAATTATATGTTCACTATTATTTGTATTAATTTTAATTGGATAACGTCCCATGATGCTAGTAAATAAGAATTTCCATGCAGCTGGTCCCCACGAGTGTGTATCTGCGCCAGAATTTCCATAATATTTACTATAATCTATTCCTTTTGGTAAATTTATACTCATATATAGTATAAGGCAATAAAAAATTTTTTTATAATTCAAGCACAATTAGTCCTGTAAAATTGCGAAAAATTTTGTTCTGTGAACTAAATGCCCCACTGGAAAGTTAATTGGTATTGGATAATTCATTGCCTCTAGTATAACATACGCTGAATTACTAATTTGTCTATATTCTTTAATTTGACCAAAATATCCTTTATAAATATTTAAATCACTATTTTCTAATCGTTGAATAGTAACAAAATCACCTCTTTTAAATTCTTGATATTGAAGTTCCATTGGAGGTTCCTCTTCTATAATATTTTTTAATTTTACATGAAAGGTATTGTCCTTTAATTTTTTAATTGGTTGTTTTTGCTCTTTAGGCTTTGTATCTTTTTCCTTTTTTATTTGTTCTTTACCTTCTGGCAACGCAGTTGAGGAGCAGTTCTGCTTTGGAGTGTTAGTTTTTGGTAACATCATGCCAGGATTTTGAACTAAAAATTGTGAGAAATCCATATTATATATATATTTATATTTATTTAAAATTAATAGTATATTATGTTTAAATCATGATATCTAATATATTATTAGGATATATAAAAGTAAGTTTATATAGATTATTAATAGTATGTATACAACTTTATCTGTATATGTCTAAAAAATGCATAATGATACTGCCTAAATATATTTATAGTAAAACCTATAATCATATTACATCTAATATGGATTATTCGGTATATGAATATTGGTATAAATATAATAATAAGTATTATAAATTTAAGGCTATTGAAGATAATCTCTATAATTTTAACGATGCATGTAAAATATATCATCCACATAATATAACTTTAATCAATCATTGTTGTATAATGGATACGAATGATATATATATAAAAGATATTACAAAAGAGATAAGATATTTTATATATTATAGAGGCTTAATTGAATGGAAATATATTTTGATTCATTTAGGTATTGATCAAGAGCATAAATTAATTATGCATATGAATGATTTAGATATGATAGAAAAATCATTTAATGTAAGAGAAATATATAGTAAAAAGTTTAATTTCTGAGTTGGTGGTTGTGTTCACACACACGGAGGCTTACTGCCTCGTTAAAGTTCAGGTCTTTTTGAATGTCGTTTGATTTACAATAAAATTATAGATTATTATTGTAAGTATAACCTAAATGGAAATTAATAAACTTGCTTTTAGTGGAGGTGCTATAAAGGGTATAGCGTATGTTGGGGTATTTAGAAAAATAGAAGAAATGATATACGAAAGAAGGATAGAGGAAGCTACACCAGACTTTGATGCTAGTAAATGTGACATACCTTTGTTTAATATTAAGACTATATGTGCTGTGTCGGTTGGTACTATTTTTAGTTTGATATATTTATTAAATTATACATATACAGAAATGTTGCAAGAAGTATTGAATAAAAAATTTGAGCAGCTTAAGGATATTAGAATTATGAATTTTGTAAGCAAGTATGGTTTAGATAGTGGTGTAAACTTAATATCCTGGATACAATCCTTGATGATTAAAAAGGGAGTTAATCCGAGTATAACATTGAAGGAGTTGTATGATTTAAATAGTGTAGATTTTCAAATTATGGCTACAAATTTGAACAAGTATTGTTATAAAAAGTTTAATTATTTAGAGACACCTGATGTAAAGGTATTAGATGCTATAAGAATGTCAATAAGTGTGCCGTTTTTATTTACTATAAACGAATTTGAGGGTGATATTCATGTAGATGGCGGATTGATTGATAATTATCCTATAGAAGTGTTTGGTAGTGATTTAAGTAATTTTTTGGGCTTCAAGTTAATAAATCACGGAGAGATGGATAATCATGATGTAGATGAGCGTATAGATGATATTGAAAGTTATATATATCATATTTTAAGTTGTTATATGGTACAAAAAGAGAAACATACAACAAGAACTGAAGAGTTTAAGAATTGTACTGTATATATACATACAGAAGATATTACACAAAGTGTTAATTTTTCATTAACTGCTTCTGAAAAACATAAATTAATAGAGATTGGATATAAGAGTGTAACTAATTTTTTCAATTCTAAAAACAATACAAGTTAAAAAAACTTTTTTATTTAGTTATAATAGAGTATGAACGACTATAATGTTATTAATCAAATTGGAAAAGGGTCTTTTTCAAATGTACATTTATGCAGAAGAAAAAGGTTGAATTCTAGTTTATTGATGTTAAGTGGTATATACGATGATAAAGATGAAGATGAAGAAGATTTATTCATTATAAAGGAGATAAACTTGGATAGTTTAGTAAAGAAGTATGTTAAAAAATCTAGATTAGAGATGCGTAACACGAAACATTTATTGAAACATGATACAGAAACAGATGCATCTGGAATTAAAAGTGTGAGTATAACTCCTTATAATACTACCAATAAAGTATTATTACAACAATTGGATTCAGAAGAAGAATATTATTATAAGAGATTGAGAGATTTAATAGATAGTGAAATAGAGGTCTTGAATAAATTGAATCATAATAATATTATAAAGTATTTTTCATATGATACTAAAGACCAGATATATTATATTAAAATGGAATATTGTCAATATGGTGATTTGTATAATATTTTAAAAGATTACAAACTAAATGATTTTAGATTAAGAAATACGTTTAATGGTTTCGAAGGGTCTTTTATTAGACAATTTTTAAAGGATACTGTAAATGCGATTTCTTATGTTCATAGTTTAAATATAATACATAGAGATATAAAGTTGCATAATTTTTTAGTAAAAAAAGATAAGGATAATCAGTTCTTATTTAAATTAAGTGATTTTGGATTTGCATGTTTTGATTTAGATTGCAAGTTAAATGATAGTTTAAGTATAAGTGATTTTGATTTTAGTACAAGTGCGTTAAAAAGAAAGTATTATAAATTATGCGGTACACCATATTATATGGCTCCTGAAATGATTTTAAATATAGAAGAATTTGAACAATTAATTTCGGATAAAGTTATTTTAAATCATGTAAAATTTTATGATAAAAAAGTTGATTTGTGGAGTTATGGTATATGTTTATACGAATTAATATTTAATATATTGCCATTTTCAGATATATATGATATTCATGATTTAAAGGCATTTTTTTCAAAAGCAACTACTCAAATAGATTTACATAAAAATATAGATAAAAAAAAAACAATCGATTCTAGAATCAAGAGTTTATTAAAAAGATTGTTGACTATTAATCCATCTTTTAGAATATCGACAGAAGAGTTAATTGAATTTATAGATAAAGATATACCTGAAAAGGATCTAGTCATCGATAATAGTATTGTTGAGCAGCGCTTAATTAACTGTAAAGAGAATGTATATCAGACAAATGAATTAATGAAAGAGAATGTTATGAAGCAATCATTAAATATGGATAAGAAAGATAAGGGTAAAGAACCTGTAAATACAGATTCATGGGTAATAGAAGATGGTGACGAATACATTCATAGTTATCCAAAAGAATTTCCAAAGTTTGTTAATTCATGGGATAAAATCAATAAAGCAAGTTCATTAATTACTAAAATTTCTGTAGATAACAATTTTATGAAATGGTTATTAAATAAGAAATAAGTAAGTTTTTGCTTGATTATTTTTTTAGCTATATTATATAAATATGGAAATAGATTATAGTACATTTGCAATAATTACCACTGTTATTGTTATATGTCATATAAAAGCTATGGAATTTGTATATAAAACCGGAACAGCGTATTATAGTAAGAATAGTAAGAATAGTAAGAATAGTAAGAATAGTAAGAATAGTAAGAATAGTAAGAATAGTAAGAATAGTAAGAATAGTAAGAATAGTAAGAACAAGTCAAAAATATGGGATATAATACATTCAAATTTTGCAGATTATTCAGATTATAATTATAGTAAAAATTGGTATCTTTTAGTATTTATTATACCAATTATATTAAATATAAATAAATTTTCATATGATTTTATGTATGAATTTATAGTTAAATTTATGATACTAATATTATTAAGAGCGTTTACAATTATAAGTACTATATTGCCAAGAAATTCTAAAATAAAAGTTAAATTAAATAAAAAAACAGATTTTTGGAGTTTACTTTATCATAGAACTATAGGTGGTGGAGGGTACGATAAAATATATAGCGGTCATGCAGCCTTTGGTTTACTTTTAACATTACTTCTTTTTAAATACAACTTTTTAGAATCAAATGTTTTTAATATAATGCTTTATACTTTATTAAATATTATTCATTTTATGATAATTGGTATTACTCGTTCTCATTATACAGTTGATATAATTGTAGCTATATTTATGACATTATGGGTACATGGAGTTAGAATAGATAATTTATTGTTATAATTTATGTAGGAATATTTAATGGATATGAATGTTAGTTTATATGTTACGTTATTCGTTTATAATCTAGATATTAATTTAATTTGATAATATATAGATGGAGCAAGATAATACTAGAGATATAGCCGAGCAAATTTTTAACAAATCTCCTGGTGCGCCTAATTCAATTGATTTACAATTAGATGATTCTACTGTAGATTTTATTGAGAATGAGGGATACGTTCCTCATAATTTTATTAAGGATGTGTTAAGTGTAATAACATTACATGGTGTTGAGATTTTATTTGGACATAAAAATATAATATTATTAAGTGAAGATGACTTATTTTTACTTAAAAAATATATAAGGAGTTATGGGTATGAATTGAGTGTCAAAATAGAAGATAGAACAATTATGATTGGGTTTGAAAAATATTATTAACACGTTTATTTTAATTTAATTTAATATAAAGCGTTTGGTGTTAAATCACATAAATCAGTTCAATATGATATTTTTGATAAAGATCCTAAATTAGTTCAATATAGACTTGACCTTATTGAAGAAGAAGTACAAATTAATCAAAATTCTAAATGAAAATTTGTATAAGGAAATGTTATATGATATCGAAGTTGAATATTTATTTGATTAAATAAAAACATTTTTATTTATTTTTAAATTAATTAAGGTTATTTGAAAAAATACAAAAGTATACAAAAATAAATTGAATTTTATATTTTTATTAAAAATAATAAAAATATGTCATCAAATTTTCAAAAAGTATTAGAATTTAATAAAGCGTTTGGTGTTAAATCAAATACATCAGTTCAACATGAAATCTTTGATAAAGATCCTAAATTAGTTCAATATAGACTTGACCTTATTGAAGAAGAAGTAGATGAATTAAAACAAGCGATTAAACAAAAAGATATGACAGAGGTTATTGATGCGTTAGCAGATAGTCTTTATGTAGTTCTCGGTGCTTGTGCCAGTTTTGGGTTTGATGCTGATGAAGCATTTGATTTAGTACATAAATCTAATATGTCTAAGTTATGTAAAACTGAAGATGATGCTCAAGAAACAGTAAGACGTTATCAAACAGAAGTTCCACAAAGATATGATTCACCAGCTTATAGACGTTCGGATTGTGGAAAATATTTTGTGGTTTATAATCAAAATACAATGAAAATCTTAAAAAATTATAAATATAATCCTGTAAGTTTTACATCACTACTTGAAAAATAAATTGAAAAATTTTGAAATTCTAATATAATTATATGGAAGATAAAGAAATATCAAATGCTTTAAAATACTATTATAAGAATAAAGATAAAGTATTAGAAAAAGTAAAATACATTATGAAAAAATAAAAGAGAATAAAAAAGAATATTATGAAAAGAACAAAGAAACTATATCGGATAAAAGAAAAGAATATTATAAGGAAAATAAAGATAAAATAATGGAAGATAGAAAAGAATATTATGAAATTAATAAAGAACAAATTTCAAATACACAAAAAGAATATCAAAAAATATATAGAGAAGTTAATAAAGATGATATAATTGCAAAAAGAAAGGAATTCTATGAAAATAATAAAGAAAAATTTAAAAATTATTATGAAGAAAATAAAGAAAAAATGATGGAATATTATAAAAAATATAGAGAAATAAAGATAAAATTAATGAAAGCAAAAAATGTAAAAGTTGTAAATTATTTTATGTAACAAAGAAAAATAATTTTTTATGTTCATCCTAATAAAACTAAAAGAAAGAAAACAAAAGAAGAAGATGTAAAAAATTTATTAATTGAAAATAATTTTAATTTTATTCATGATAAAAAAATAATAAATGATTGTTGTTTTAAATATAGACCGGATTTCTTATTTGATTGTGATACTTATTTTATAGTATTAGAAATTGATGAAGATGCTCATGATAGTTATGATAAAGAATGTGAAATTATTAGAATGAACAATATAAGTATTGGATTGGGACTACCTTGTAAATTTATTCGTTATAATCCAGACAATAAAAATTTTAAAAAACAAGAAAAATTAATTAACATTCTAAATGAAAATTTATATAAGGAAATGTTAGATAATATTGAAGTTCAATATTTATTTTATTAATTAAAACATTTTTTATTTAATTTTTAATTAAGTTTAATTCGAAAATTTATTTTCTTTTTATATATTATAAAAAACAAAATGGCTGGTGGTTTAATGCAACTCGTCGCGTATGGAGCTTAAATATCTGGGCTCAAATAGTAAGCTGCTAATATGGCTCGTATAATACCATATTAGATAAACAGTATAAATATACGAATAAAGAATTATCGGTAATAATTTTTTATTATATAACTTGCTAGTGAAAAACTTTTTGAAAACGTTTTTTGCGAAACTTTCAAATTGCGGGAACCTCTTTAGGATACGTTGTATCCCATCGTAAAATCACTTTGTGATTTATGCTGTAACTTTAACTACTACTTAATGATAGTGATATTATTAATACCAAAGGGTAATGACCTGAGGCATAGTAAAAACGTTAAAGATTAGACAATCCGCAGCCAAGCATCTTCTATTGTAAAAAATTGAATAAAAATATTTTATTAATAATTTTAAATGGAAATAGGTGAAATTTATTGTTTAACTAGTCCTTCGAATAAAAAATATGTTGGTCAATGTGTTAAATTATTATCAAGTGGTAAAAAATGGGGATATTTAAGTAGATGGAAACAGCATATTAGAGATGCTACAAATGGTAAAGACCATTGTAGATTATTAAATAATGCTATTCGTAAATACAATCCTGAAAATTTTACTATTGAATTAATAATGAAATGTGATATAAAAGATTTAGATTATAATGAAAATCTTTATATTGAACAATTTAACACAATGACACCAAATGGTTATAATTTAACTTCAGGTAAAACAACATCAAGACAATCAGATGAAACAAAAGAATTACGAAGAGAAAGTATGATAGGTAAAAATTTAGGTAAAGTTTTGGATAAACGTCCAAGACAAAGACCTGAAGATTCAGAATTACCTAAATATCTTCGTTATTATAAAGATTCATCTGGTAAAGAAGGATATAGAATAAGTCATCATCCAAATTTAAAAGAAAAGTCATTTGTAAGTAAATATGCTTCTATGGAAGATAAATTACAATTGGCAATAGAATATTTGAATTCAGTTTAGGTAGATATAAGATGAAGGTTCAACGAGTAGACGGAAGTTGGGATTTAATGATGATATTAGCCATATCTGAAAATTCTTAAGGTGTACTCTACTCCTAATAGAGATATTAGGGCTAATGGTATGAAAATACCAGAGGCAAGATATTTACCTTAAAAATCTGTAGGGTAGAAAAATGTCGGGGAATATTGAAAAAATAAGATATTCATAAAACCCTTTATGGAGATTTCATGATGAAATCCCATTGATGTTAATCAGGGAAATTAATTGAATTAATTTGAAAACCCCTGGTGAGGAAATCAAATTGCTGGAAACTTCTAAAGCTTATTCTACTAAGTATTTATAGTGATATAAATATGGCCAAGATAAAACTTGGGTATAGTAAAAATGAATAAGATGAAATCTAATTTGTTAGATTGAAATGGACAATCAGCAGCCAAGCTTCTTTAAAAATTGAATAATTTTAAAATATTTTTATAAATACAAATGGAACAAAAAGAATGTACTGATTGTAAAGTTATAAAACCTCTTAATGAATATAGAAAGTACAATGATAGAGAAAATTCATATGCGAAAACATGTAAACAATGTTTAAATGAAAGGGATAAAATAAGAAAAAAAAATCTTAGACAAAAGAAAATAGAAATAGTTATGGTAAAATGTGAAAAATGCAAAGAAGAAAAAGCATTGAAAGATTTTGCTAAACTTAAAAAATTTTATAAAAATAAGATTTGTTTAACTTGTTATCCAAAGTTTTTAACTGAACAGAAAAATGAATGGTGTAGAAATGAAAAAAAATCTAATATTAATTATAGATTAAAAAAATCATTAGCTGCACGTTTAAGAACTGTTTTAATTAAAAATGATTCAACAATGAATTATATCGGTTGTAATATTCAATATTTAAGAGAATGGTTTGAATATAATTTTACAAAAGATATGAACTGGGATAATTACGGTTCATATTGGTCAATTGACCACATCTTACCTGTTTGTAAATTTGATTTAACAATTGGTGATGAAAAATTAAAATGTTGGAACTGGTCAAATATGATGCCAGTTACAGTAAAATACAATTCATCTAAAAAAGAAATTGATATAAATCAAATAGAAAATATAATAATAAAATTAGAAAAATTTAAAGAAGAAGGTTCAACGACTAAATGGTTTTCGGGAGATTTATTAACTATAGATTTTGCTAATCTAAAAATTAACAATTCTTCATAAGATATAGTCTACTCCTTATTGAAAAATAAGGTATTTGGGTAATGTACAGGTAACCCACAAATTACTTAAAAAAATTGAGTAGAAAAGTAGTCAGATATAACTATTAGGATATGTTATATAAAAATCTGTTGTAATTCCTATATTAGTCATTGAACCTTGCCAGTTTTATCCCTTGACTAATAATTCAGCTACTAGTGAATCTAATTTTAGATTTGCGACATTATCAAATTGCGGGAAACCCCTAAAGCTTAAAATACCAAGTTAATATTGAAAAATATTAATGGCCAAGAATAGAACTTGGGTATGGTAATAATTTTTAAGATAAAATTTAAACATAGTTTAGATTTAAATGGGCAATCCGCAGCCAAGTTCTAAGTTATAAAAAATGAATATTTAAACCCCCATTTAATTTTAATGGGAGTAATATATTGTCTAACTTCACCTTCTGGTAAAAAATATATTGGTTAAACAACAAGAGATTTTGATAAAAGATTTAAAGACCAAATATTTTACATCTAAGAAATTTACAGATGAAGAAAAATACAATATGTCATTAGAATATTTAAATTCTTATAATATGAATGCAGTTCAACGACTAAATGGTAATGGGTGAATTTAAACATAGTTTAAATTTGCTTAAGATATAGTCTAGTCCCCAGGTTAAATCCTGATAAATATACCGAAAGGTAGGGTGTAAACGTTTTCAAAGTCGTCTATAGACGTCACACTAACTTTGCTCTCGAAGCTATTGAACAGACCTTTAATGGAACTGTTGACTTCGGACGTAAAGTTTCTTGCACTGTTTCCCGAAACGGTGATCTTATTCACAAGGTCTACCTTCAAGTTGATCTCCCAGCTATGACTATGGCATCAGGAACTGCCTCATGGACTCGTAACATTGGGCACGTTTTAGTTGACTATGTTAACATTGAAATCGGTGGACAAGAAATTGACCGTCACTACGGTGACTGGCTCAATATCTGGAACGAACTTACCCAAACTGCTGAAAAGGAGGATGGTTATAACGTTATGATTGGTTCCACTGTTGCTCTCACTACCCCTGCTGCCGCTATTCCTGCCACCACTCTTTACATTCCTTTCCAGTTCTGGTTTTGTAGAAACCCTGGTCTTGCTCTTCCGCTTATTGCTCTACAATATCACGAAGTCAAGTTCAACATCTCTTTCCGTGCTGCATCTGAATGTTACATTACCTCCACTGGTAGTGCTCCATCATCTGGAGTCCCAAGCATCTCCAATGCTTCTCTCTACATTGACTACGTCTATCTAGACACCGATGAGCGTCGTCAATTTGCTCAAGTTCAACACGAATACCTAATTGAGCAACTCCAATTCACTGGAGCTGAATCTTACAGCAACTCTGCTGTCAAGTCAAAGCTTGCTCTTAACCACCCATGTAAAGAACTTGTCTGGGTTCTACAACTCAACTCAAACGTTGCTGCTAACAAGAACAGATGGGCTGATTACACCAACTCTGCCAACACCTCAGGAAAGGAATACGTTGGTGATGATTGTCTTGCATCTGCTAAACTCCAACTCAACGGACAAGATCGATTCTCAGTTCGTGATGCTACCTACTTTAACGTTGTTCAACCTTATCAACATCACACTCGATGCCCTGCCACCGGTATCTATGTGTACTCATTTGCTCTTAACCCTGAACAACATCAACCTTCTGGAACTGTCAACATGTCCCGAATTGACAATGCCACTCTTCTTCTAGACCTCACCACTGCAACTTCACCGGTCCAACTCCGAGTCTACGCTGTTAACTACAACGTTCTTAGAATCATGGCAGGCATTAAAGAATGTATTTACATTAACCTGTGCCTAACAGTCAGCTGCATAATAAGTTCTGCTATTACTTATTATGAAAAACAGTGTAAATTAGCAGGAAATCAATTCACTATGATTTCTATATAACTGGCTAGTGAGTAACTATGTTACTTGCAACAACTTCAAATTGACGGGAACGTCCTTAGAGCCTAAACTACCACTTTTATTTGGAAACATTTAAAAGGACCACGGTTAATAGCCGTACCCAATGGTAATAAAGTTTAGGATTGGATAATCCGCAGCCAAGCACCTAAAGTCGTTTTGATAGACTACGGTGAAGGTTCAGAGACTAAATGTAGTTGGGATGGAGGTGTTTAATCAACACCAATGAAATCTTAAGATATAGTCCGGCTCGCTATGAAAATGGCGGGGATGCTTAATACCCGGGGTGGGTTAGCATATAGTAATTAATTTAAACGTTTTCATAATTTTATTCGTTTAAAAATTGAATTTATGTTCATAATTGTATTTTATTATAACAACTATGAAGAATCAATATAAAATAATCAAATATAAAAATAAAGAATATATAGTTTCTAATACTGATAAAAATGAACCTTTTATTTTTGATAAAGAAAAATTAAAAGATTTATCAAATGTAAATTATTATATTCATAGTACAGGTTATGTTAGTTGTAGATTAAAATCTCATACTTATTTGCATCATCAATTAATTACAAATTATCAATTTAATGGAGAATTATACATTGACCATATTAATAGAATTACTAGTGATAATAGAACATCAAATTTAAGATTAATTTCTCAAACTGATCAAAATAAAAATCAATCAAAGAAAACAAGAAATGTAGTCTTACCATTATTTTGTAATGTTAACCCACAAGATATACCAACATTTATTTGGTATATAAAAGCTAACGGAAGTCATGGTGATAGATGGTGTGTTGAAATTAAAGGAAAATATACCTGGAAAACAACTTCAACAAAACAGTTAACCACAAAATGTAAATTTGAATTAGCTAAAAAACATTTAATAAATTTGATTGATTTACAACCAGAATTATTTATAGGTCATTGTATGAATGGTGATTTGTCAAGTATAGGAAAACAATTAGAAAAAGAATACATTGATATATTAAGATTAGCTGGATATGATTATAATAAAAATGATAATTTAAAAAATTATTTACAAAAAGATCTAAATGGATTAAATGATGAAGAAATTAAACTTATTAATGAATTTGAAGAAAATCTTATAAATCAAGAAATAGATATGATAATTCCTAAATATTGTTATTATATTAAATCAACTGATAAAAACGGAGATGGGTATTGTGTTACAAGATTACATCCTAAACAAAAAGATTCTGGTAAAGACTGGTTAACAACAAAAAGTAAAAAAGTTTCTACAAAAGAAAAATATAAACAAATGATTGAATATTTAAATGATAATGATTATAAACCAATAGAAGATATAATAATTAAAAAGATACAAAAAGAACATAAACAAATAAAACCTGAAGACAAATTTAATTTACTTAATCAAGAACAATTAATCAATATTATAAAAATGAAAAATCAATATAAAACTACACAAGAAGTAACAGATTATATTAAAGAAAATTTTAATATTTATATTAATAGAAATTTTATTAGTAAATTATGGTTAGGCGAAGATTTAAAATTATCTCAAAATATTTTAAATTCACAAGAATATAAAGATATGAAATTAAATTCTAAACAAAAAACTGTAAAACCTAAAAAATTTAATAAAGAAGAAATTGATTGGATTCTCAAGTTTAATTTAGATAAAAGTTTAGGTGAACGTGTAATTTTATTTCAAAAACAATTTAATAAAACTATAACAAAAGCTTATTTATGTAAATTAAAAGATGAAAAACATGTTTAAAATTGAAAATAAATTGATTTTAAAATATATATAAGATATTAATGGGGGCTCGTTGCTATATATTATCTCAAACTGAATATTCTAATATTTTAGGTATTTTTACAAATGTCAGACAATGTAGAAAGTACATTAGTACATTAGCTAATCAAGAAAATATTCTTTTACATGAAATCAGATTAAATGAACCGGAAAAAGGAAGAATTGATATGACTAAATTACTTACAATTAAAGAAGCAGACCTTAAAAATATGGAAAAACAACGAGGGGTTTCGCCCCCTAATAACGTCATCGTTGAAGGTATTTCAAAATAAAATTCATTTTAGTTTTCCCAATCTATCTAAGAACAATAATTGACAACTACAAAATCAAATTTTATTAAATTAATTATAAATTGTATAATTAATCCAAAATCTTTTTAGTTTAATTTTTTGCTGAATTCCAAAAAAATAAAATATTTATTAAATAATATAAACAAAACATGGCTGGTCGCAAAAGTTATAAGAAATCACCTCGTTCACCTAAAGCTCGCTCTGTAAAACGTTCAACTAAGCGTTCTCAACCTAAGCGTAAGTCTCAAAAGAAGGCTAAATCAGCTGCGTCATCATCTGAATCATCTGCGCCCGCCCCTAAACGTAGACGTTCGCCAAAGAAGTCTAAGGCTCCAAAGAAGAGCAAGAAGAGCAAGCGTTCTGCCCCCCGCAAATCCCGCAAGAGCAAGAAGAGCAAGAAGAGCAAGCGTTCTGCCCCTCGCAAGTCCCGTAAGAGCAAGAAATCTAGAAAGTCAAAGAAATCTGGACGTAAGTCACGAAAGTCAAAGAAATCTGGACGTAAGTCACGAAAGTCAAAGAAGTCAAAGAAATCTAGAAAGTCAAAGAAATCTGGACGTAAGTCACGAAAGTCAAAGAAGTCAAAGAAATCTAGAAAGTCAAAGAAATCTGGACGTAAGTCACGAAAGTCAAAGAAGTCAAAGAAATCTAGAAAGTCAAAGAA
>Ga0208133_1000489_pt1 | contig 15523 bp, 7 predicted proteins | sample ColrivemetaGS535_FD_187595 | JGI IMG/M metagenome (GOLD analysis project Ga0208133, IMG submission 187595) | Estuarine microbial communities from the Columbia River estuary, USA - metaG S.535 (SPAdes) (version 2) | ecosystem: Environmental > Aquatic > Marine > Intertidal zone > Estuary | place... | reverse complement strand
GAACCAAAACGCAAAAACCGATTTATCTTGACGTTTCCTACTTCATTGGGTATTAATTCTTGGTATGTAGAATCTGCTGCCAGACCAAAAATAACAATTGCATCAAAAGAAATTCCTTTCTTAAATACCAAAACTTATGTTGCTGGTATGTTCGAGTGGGGAACAATTGGTGTTACATTCCGTGACCCTATCGGACCATCAGCTGCTCAAGCTCTTATGGAGTGGGTTCGTTTACACGCAGAATCAGTAACAGGTCGTATGGGATATGCCGCGGGTTACAAAAAGGATATTACTTTGGAAATGTTAGACCCGACAGGTGTTGCGGTTGAAAAATGGATTTTACAAGGTTGTTTCCTAACAGACGTGGACTTTCAGGGTGTGTCTTATACTGATGACGGTTTACAAACCATCTCAGCAACACTTCGTCCTGATAGATGTATCTTAGTTTATTAATATTTCATTTACAAAAAACAAAGTCAGTTTATATTTAAAGCCAGGGATAATCCCTGGCTTTTTTTATGGAAAACGAACAACAATACGGACAAATGAATTTTAACTTACCACACGATGTGGTACCACTACCTTCACAAGGTTTATTTTATAAAAATAAAAAAAAATCAGTTAAGGTAGGATATTTGACCGCACAAGATGAAAATCTTTTAATGAGTTCAAATAGTGATAATGTGATTAATCAATTATTGAAATCAAAAATTTACGAACCTGATTTTAGGATTGATGAAATGTTAGGTGGTGATATTGAGGCAATTTTACTTTTTTTAAGAAATACAGCATTTGGAACAAAATATATATTGTCATCATATGACCCAAAAACAAATCAAAGATTTGATGCTGAAGTAGATTTGAGAGAATTAAATATTAAAAGAGTTGACCTAACACCTGACCAAGAAGGTCTGTTTGAAACAACTTTACCGACTTCAAAAGACATTGTTAAATTAAAACTTTTAACATATGGTGAGGAGAACATGATTGACAAGGAAATGGAAATCTATCCAAAAAGTATGATAGCACCAATTATTACAAGAAAATTGGAAGCTCAGATTATTTCAATAAATGGTAGTTCGGATAGAGAATCAATTGTAAAGTATGTTCAACAAATGCCAATTGCCGATTCTAAATTTATTAGAAAATTTTTAAAAGAGGTTGAGCCAAGATTAGATTTAACCAAACAAGTCAGAACCCCGTCAGGAGAAATAATTGACATCACTGTCAATTTTGGGGTAGACTTTTTTCGCCCTTTCTTCGGAGTATAAAAAAATACTATTAGACGAAACATTTTTTTTAGTTAAAAACGCTAACTTTTCTTATGTTGATATTATGAATATGCCAACATATGAAAGAAAATATTTTATTGGTAAGGTTCTTCAAGAACACGATATGATTATGGATGCTCGTGAAAAATCAAATAAATAATATTTATTATTATGCAATCAGCTGATGAAATTAAATCAACAACCACACAAGTAACAGGACTTGCTGCCGAACTTGAAAAAGTTGGTAAAATATCTGATAGATTAAAAGGTAATTTTAAAGAAACTCTTAACACGGTATCAAATTTTGATACTAAGTTAATTTCTAACGCTAGAAATTTAGGACAAAGCGCCGCTTATGCAAAAAGTGTTGAAAACGAATTAGGAAGAGCTGCGGTTAATGTTGTTAAAATGGGTGGGTCTTTGGAAGACGTTATTAAAACGTTTACTGAAATTAACACCGCTATAGGTAGAACAACATACTTGTCCCAACAATTTTATGAGAACGTTGAGGCAATAGAAAAACATGGTGTTAAAGGAGAAACAATTTCATCATTTGTTAAGTTTTTTGACAAAGTTGGTGGTGGTATGGATGCCGCTACCGAAAAACAAATTCAATTAGTTAATACTGCTAAAGCTTATGGATTAAATGTTGGACAATTTCTTGGTTCAGTTGCTGGTAAATTAGACATTGTTAACAAATATGGTTTCCCAAAAGGAGTATCTGATTTGGCGTCAATGGTTGCAAAATCACAACTCTTAGGAGACACATTAAGTGTTGCACAAAGTTTTGCGGACCAAATCATGGACAGCCCTGAAAAGGCTTATGAATATGCTGCACAACTTCAAACATTAGGTGGTTCATTTTCTCAATTGGGTGATGGTGCACAATTATTGTACATGGCTCAAAATGACTTAAAAGGTTTAAATGACCAATTGATTAACGCCACAAGAGGTATTGCAACTTTTAATAAAGAAACAGGTCAGTTTGAAATAAGTGCAAATGAAAGATTAAGATTAAAAGGATTAAAAAATCTTGGAATTGAAGCTGATAAAATTGAAGAAACTGCATTAAAATTAGCCAAACAAGAACAAATTATAAGTCAATTCCAATTTAAACCACAATTTGAAAAATTATCTAAAGAAGAACAAGAAACACTTGCGGGATATGCTCAATTACAAAAGGGTGGTGTTGTAACAATTGAAGGTCAAGATATTGGTGGATTAAGTCCTGATAAAGTAAGGGAAATTTTATCCAACATACAAGGTTCAGGTAGCGAATTAAAAAATAACACCGATGCTAATATTGATAGTATACAACGAAATTTATCAGCAACCGAATCTGTTATTTTAGCTAATAACCAATTAACCAACGCATTTTCAATGGCAACACTAAAAGCGGGTAATTTTTCAACTTCATTAGAAGGTTACACCGGCGTTGTCGTAAAAGCACAAGAACAAGTAAAAATTATTTTAGATAAATCAATTGAAGGTGGTGGTAAAATACTTGGAGACTTAAAAAGTTCTTTCTCCGCCAGTGGAACAGAAACTTTTTTGGACAGAATAAATGAATATACTCAAGCGGTATCAAAAGATAAATTTATTAAAGTGGAAGGTAATCCTGTTATTGATGTTAGAGTCACAGGATTAGATGTTGGATTGTCTGACGTTATTAAAACACATATTGCAAATGAAATTGCAAAATCGGTTAAAACTACAGTATCAGATAAGAGTGGATACAGTGTTGGTGATTAAAAATATAAATAAAAAATCCTGTTTTCATCTATTTATAAAAAACAGTATAAGATGACAGACAACTTATTATCATTTTCAGCTTCAGACCAATTTAGAAAAAAATTAATTGCGTCTAATTTAGAACCTTATTTTGTTAAGGGCGCTGGAACAAGGGTTGTGCCAAAAAACCAAGCATATACTAAAGAGACAACATGGATTGATGTACCATTAGTTAATCAACCTGACATGATTGATACGTCAATTCCTGAAAAGAAAAGATTATATACCGTCAATCAATATGGTCCCGATGGTGGATATAAAACAAGTGCAAACGTTGATTTGATTGTTAATGATGCTAATGAAGGTGAATTCAACTACTCAAGTCCACAAACTAAAAAGTTTGACGAAGCTAAGTTTTCACAAAAAAATCTAATCACTAAAAACTTATTTGGACCACAAGATGGGTGGGGTGATGCATCATCAGAGTTAAATTTAATTATTAGACAATTAACAACAAGAGCTGAGTATTACACATTCAAAGCTTCAAGTTATTCCCCAATTAATATTTTATTAAGTAAGGACCCAACAGGTACACTTGGAACACTTTCACAAGATTCCGCACTTGCACAAATAGGAGCAACAAGATTAAGAAAATCTTTTGAAGACTCAATTGCCTTAGAAACATATCAACAAACAATAGGTAGAGCCAACGTTCTTCAAACAGGAAGTGACCCATATAGAATATTAAACCTAATAACAGGTAGACAACCATTAATTGAACCTGATTGGCATATAACAGTACCCGATAGTATTATTGGAAAAGGATTAGATTTTATATCAAGAGTTACAGGTGTTTATTCACCATATTCATATATTCCTGGTGATTATTTTAACAACGTAGGTAAGAAAAGTATTTTAAATCAAGCTATTAATAAAGTTAGTCAAGTTTTTGGATTTCCCGCTGTATTACCAAGTAAGAAAAGTTCTTCAGATGTATTCTTAGCGTACACAAGTGGTGGTTCAAGAAAAGTATTATTTAATAATTTATCGTTAAACTATTACACACCCGACTACAAAGCCAATTTCTTAAGTAATTTAAATTTAACAGCACCTAGTGGTAACTACTATATTGGTAGTAGAACATCAGAACCATTAGACATTTTATCACCCTCAGGGCAAATCCCTGTTAATCAATTTGGTATTGAGGTTGAAACAAATGTTTATGGGCCAAGTAACTTAGGTAAGTTATATGAAAACAATGTTGATTTCAAATTTGGATTAAACCAAACCCCTACCATAGAAGGAGGTGGTGTACAAGGTGGATTCACATGGGTATCACCAAAGTACAAAGGAAATGCCGGTCAGAAAGTAGGTGTTGGTGGAGCACTTAAAGGACAAGACCCTGAGTACCAACCAATCGCTGCAAACTATACAAGAAGTGAATCAACGGAATATCCACTTAAACAAGGTGGTATTTTAGATGACACACAAAGATTAATTAATTCACAACCAGCAGGTGGTAAAAGATTACAACACGTTGGTAACGCCATTGACCAAGTGTCTAAGGTGTTTAACGATGGATATAAGGAGATAACCAAAGGTTCAAGGGTAATCCGATACACGGACACAAACGGTATCTTTAAAGGTGAGGAATACGGTAGAGTATTCGCCAAAGATATTCCATATTATGACAATAAAAAATTGGTTAAAAGTGATGGTAACATTAGAAAACACCCTTATTCTATTTTAGATTCAACATATAACCTAAATATATACCCAACATCAGGTCCCGAATCAACTAATTTGCAAGGGGGACAAGTTAAGAAGTATATGTTATCATTAGAGAATCTTGCATGGAGAACATCAAGAAGACCTGGTTATAGATACACCGATTTACCTGAATCTGAAAAAGGACCAAACGGCGGTAGAGTTATGTGGTTCCCACCATATGATTTATCATTTTCTGAAAACAACTCAGTTTCATGGGAAGGAAATTCTTTTTTAGGTAGACCTGAAAAAATATACACTTATCAGAATTCAGAAAGAAGTGGTTCCTTATCATTTAAAGTTATTGTTGACCACCCTTCAGTTATGAATTTATTGGTAAACAGAGTTTTAACTAACACAGCGTCAAGTCAAATCGCCGACCAAGTAATTGATTCATTCTTTGCTGGACTTACAAAATTTGATATCTATGAATTATCAAAAAGATATAACAATTTCTCAACCACAGAATTAACACAAATTCAAAAAATAATTAATGGTTCAAGTAACCCTGAAAAAATTAAGGATGTTGTTAATCAATCTTTAAATATTGGTGGGGATGCTGCGGGTGGTTCACTAAGTTCAAATTCAAATGTTGGACAACAAGTGTATACACCACAGTTAAACTCATATAAGTCAACACAGTTTTACTTTGATTATAATAATGGCGGTGGAACAAACTACTTAAATGATATTATTCTTTATACAGGAAGTACAAACTTTAGTCAAATTAATCCTGTACAACAAACATTAATTTCATCTTCAAAAAATGCGATTACCACTTTTGTTGAAAGTATTAAAACATTGTTATCATCAAATGCCAATGTAACAATTGAAATTAGATTACGTTCAACAAGTTGCTCAAACGAAGGTACTAATGTTAAATCTGAAAGAAATACTTGTATTGAAGATACATTAAAGACATTACTTAATAATGATAAAAGAGTTAAGATTGCAAAGTCTAATGGAGCGGATAATGAAACAATCCAACCACAGAACTATACTTGTAATAGTGCCACAACACAATATTACGCTGCGGGTCCCGTTGGATGTAGAAGAGTTATTATTGAGGATATTATTGAAATACCATTACCAAACCTAAATAATCCAAATGGGGGTGTCGCAACAGGAGCTATCACAGCCGTAGATAAACTATTGTCTGAAACACAAAAACAAAACGGAAACAGTAGTAACAACTCAAGTGCACCAACACAAGAGTCAATTAGCAAACAAGTTATTAGAAAACTATTAAGTGAAGCCGATTACTTTAAATTTATGAAAGAAAGTAATCCTTTTGTTTACGATTCATTAAAAGAAAAATTAAAATATTTTCATCCAGCGTTTCACTCAATGACACCTGAAGGATTGAACGAAAGATTGACTTTCTTATTACAATGTACAAGACCTGGTGACACAATTCCAACTAAACAACCTGGTGGTAATTTAGTTGATACTGATGCAAGAAATACTGCGTTTGGAGCACCACCAATTTGTATTTTAAGGGTGGGGGATTTTTACCACTCAAAAGTTGTAATTGATAGTTGTAATTTTACATATGAAGATGGTAAATTTGATTTAAATCCTGAAGGTATTGGGGTACAACCTATGATTGTGAGTGTAACTATGGGATTCAAATTTATTGGTGGTCAAGGGTTGAAAGGACCTATTGATGAATTACAAAACGCATTATCATTTAACTTCTTTGGTAATACTGAAATGTATGATGAAAGAGCAACGGATTCATTAACGGTATCAGCCTACAATAAAGAATTTATTGAAAAGACTGAACCAACTGGTGACACACCCAAGAACACAAACTCAACACTTCAAAATGAAGGTGGAACAACTATTGGTTCTGTTGAAGGTAAATTTGAAAATAGTGGAACAAGTGTTAATATCGTTTATAAAACTATTGTAAATAATTTTATTGAAAGTTTTAACAATTTTACAAACGACGAATATGACAAATTAAAACAAGTAAGCGAACAATATAATAGCGGTATATTAATGTTGTATACTAAAGACCGAGATTATAAATCAGGTAAAATGAATGAGTTTGGTAGTCCTTCAGCAACACAGACAAATCTTACAATCTTTGGTAAATCAACATTTGAACCCAAAATAAACACACTGTTTAGTCAGTTGTTAACAGATATTAATAGTAATTCATTAACAATTCAACAAGAAATGTTAAAACAAAACTTTAAATCAGTTGACCAAACAAATTTTAACAACCAATTAAAAAAATTGGTTAATGATTATAAGGTTAAATTTACAGACAAATTAGTTACAACAAGTAATGAATTATCAAAAGTACAATTATCTATGATAAGAAACATTGATAAGTTAAACTATGTAGTTCAAGGATTAGATGGTTATATTGATACTAAAGGTATTCCACAAATTTATACGATTGACAGTGCAACAACTGTAAATGAAATTGGTATAGTTATGAACATTTATTCGCCTTTAATTAATTTATTGGAATTTAATTTAGAAACTAAAAAAATAATCACATCAACGTATGATGATAATCAAAGTTACACTTTACCCGGCGGTAGTTTTGCAACAAACACGGCAGATAAACGATTCTTTTTAGTATTTGGATGGCAATTGGCGAATAATTACAAAGCGTTTGAAACACAAGTTACAGGTTCATTCACATCTAAAGATTGGACAAAATTTATTAGTGAAAGTTTAACTAAAAATTACAAAGTACCTGCGGATAATGAGAAAAAAGAAATTGGTAAAATATTTTCTGATTATAAAAAATCAACCAATAAAGTTTATGTTCCTGGCGATGTAACAACACTTATTAAAAATAAGAGACAAACAAGTTTAACAATTAAAACATCGGCAACTGACAATGACAAAACAAGATTAAAAAATCTTTATTTAGGACAAAACAGTAACACTGATAAAAATACATTTAATGGTAAAGTAATATTCTAATGGACTACTACAATAGATATGGTCAATTTTTATTAAACGGTGAACAAACCGTTGTTCCTGGCTTAACATTACCAAGAAAAAATACTGACATTAAATATGTCTTTAGAGCCGGTATTAGTAGATTAGATAAGATAAGCCAAGAGTATTATGGCACACCATTTTTTGGTTGGTTGATATTACAAGCAAATGAAGAATACGGTGGATTGGAATGGAACATTCCTGACAACTCAATTATAGTAATACCATACCCTTTAGTTAGTTCACTTCAGGACTATAATAATGCTGTACAAACAAGATTCTATTACTATGGCAGATAATTTTGGTGGTAGTGAAAATATATATTATGAAGACAATTCTAACATTGTTTTAATTGACCCAAACTCAGTAAGAGACTCAAGAGGTGTTAAAAAAGACCGTGTAATCAAACAAGAGAATTTAATAATGTATGCTAACTTGGAAGCCAAAGCGGTTCCAAGAACAAAACTTGCGGTTGGACAAGATGTTGAATCAAGTGTTAATAATACAACAGTTGCCGCAATTAATTTTTTAAAACCAAATGATAAAAACACTTTTGATACAAGTTATACTGATGAAACCACAGGTGCCGGTAGTGCACAAGGACAAGGTATAAATCAAATTAAATTTAATAATGGTCAAAACCCGCAATTAAATAATTATGTTGATACCCAAATATTAGGTATAAGAGACATTAATGTTGATATTAAATTCAATGGAGTGCCAACAGTAACCATGACATTAGTTGATGTACAAGGTAAAAGTTTATTTCAAACCGGAGGTAATTCACCATATTCTGTATTTTTATATTATCCATATCCGTTATTTGAATTAACCTTAAAAGGTTTTTATGGTAAGGCGATTAAATACGAATTAATGTTATTAAACTTCCAAGCAAGTTTTGAAGCATCAACAGGAAATTATATTGTAAATTTAAAATTTATTGCACGTACAAGTGCGATGTTAGATGATATTCGTTTAGGATATTTGTTTGCGTTACCACATATGTATGGTCAATATAATATTTCAAACACACCAACGATTAATACAAGTAATTCAGCAACTGCTTCCGTACAACAAGATGGGACTGGTGTTACTACTGAGTTAACTGTAGAATCAACATCTAAAGGTTATTCAAAAATAAAACAAGTTTTTGAGGAGTATAAGAAAAGAGGATTAATTGACCAAAATGTACCAGTAATAACTCTTAATGAAATGCAAATTAGATTAACGAAGTATACTGAATTTTTAAATAAAGAATTTGATAAATTAGATTTTACAAGTATTGTTGCTCTTGAGAGGTATAAAGAATCTTTAAATAATTTTAGTAATAAAGTGGTCCAATGGGGTCAAACATATTTAGATTCAAATAAAGTTTTAGTTTTAAATAATTCATTTAAAAATATCAAACTATATCAGTTAAAACAACTTACAAATAGTCCTGATGGTATTGAAATTAAAAGTAATATTGAATCATCATTAATTGTTGAAAAAGAATTAACCGCAATACTTGAAAATAATATAAAAGAATTTAACTCAGTTCCTACTGATATTTGTAAAAGTATTACTTTAGACCAAAAAGCGTTTAAAGTTGATTTCTTTAAAGAAAAATTTAGTGTTGATGACATTAATTTTGAGGACACATATTTTAAACAAAGAGGTAGACAAATTACTAACCCAAATACCGATGTTGAATATAATAAATTTAAAAACAATTTAATTAACGAACTAAGAAATAATGGTACATTATTAAAAGTTGAACCAACAAGTGCTGTTTCAGTTACAACTGGAAATTTATATTATTATACTTTAGACAAAGAAATTGAAACGATTAAAAATATTAACGGACAAATTGTTCAAAAATATAAAGAAGAATCTGAAAGACTTAACCAAGTATTAAAAGATAAAGTAAGAACAAATGGAAATGTTCAAGATTTACAATTTAGACCTACGGTTAGAAATGTTGTTGGTACAATAATGGCATCTGTTGACGCTTTTTATCAGTTAATGGACGATGTCCACACCAACGCATGGAATCAAAGAGAAAACACGGCAAGATTAAAATCAATAATAACAACCAATCCTTCACAGGAAGGTAAAAATGTTATACAAACCACAACAACTAAAAATCCAAATTATTTTGTTTACCCATGGCCACAATTTGTTCAGAAAAAAGAAACATCAGGTAAAGTAGAATATGAAGTAACATATCCAGGCTCAAAAGCAACAAGTGAATCAACACAATCCTATAACCCTGTTATTTGGCCTGAAGTAGAATTTGTTGAAGAATACCTTAAAGGAGTATTGGAAAAAGACCGAAATTTTATAACAGACATTAAACCAAACAATAGTTTAATTGTAAAATACACACCCGAACACGCTATTGAAATACCTTTTAGAACTGACGTATATAATCAACAAAACAATTCACCTGTAAATTATGTTTATGAAATGTATGAAAGATTATATTTAAATGCGTTTTATTCGGGTTTGTTCTACATTGATGTTAACGAAGATATTGTTTTTACCGCTTCAGATGTTGAAACAAATAACGTTGTCCAATCACTACCTGCTGGTGCGTTAAAAAATGATATTACAAATACATTACCAACAACAACCTTATACAATTATTTAAAAACTACTGCAGGTGAAAACCAAGAAGGTCCATTATGGCAAACTTTTATTTCACAAAACTTTGTTACGCCATACATCAATGACCAAGTTAAAAATAGTAGCCAACTATTAAGTTCAAAGGATTTTGACGCAACATCAACAAATCCAGAAAAACTTAAAAGTTTAGATAACATTAAAAGTGTTTTAATTGCGAATCAAACAAATGCAACAACACTTTTTGATACATATCCGTTTATTATTGATAGTTTTGCTCAAAAAATGCAAGACACGCCAAATAAGGATAATAGATATACTACAATTAATAGTTATGGGTTTAATGATAAGAAATTAGTAATTGATAATTTTTCAGGACCAAATATTAGTCCGTTAACTAGAAGTACAACAAGTAATTCTGGTTATTTAGATACTCAAACAACTAATCAACTTATTATTAATTTTTATGAAGATAGATACGGAAATAAATTAAAAAAGTTCTATACTGAAGGTAATTTAACATATACCACTGACAGTAATTTAACAATTACACAAACAACAAGTTTATTAAATACACCATATTTTATAAACGCAATTGTTGAGGCGGGAAGTACAGGCTCCACAGGTAATGACAAATACACTAAGTTAGGTTATTTGTTGTTAAATTCATTACCACTTGCAACGTTACACGAAAAATACATTGATACCAGTAACGGAGTATCAACCGAGTATATTTTTGCCAACTTAAATAAGTTTTCAGCAATACATGAATTACCATATGCTTGGATTTTAAAAATGGGTTCAATATGGTATCGTTATAAAACCTATGTTGAAACTTCGGGTACAACGGACATACTAACTTCCATTTGGAAAGATTTTGACTACAAAACAAATTACGACCCAATTACATCAGCGGCAACAAAAACATATGATATTGTTTACGGTTCGGCAAATTCAGGAAAAAGACCTTACACATTATTAGGTTCTAATAATATCCAAACAGGATTTTACCCACAAGTTATTAATAATTTTTATAAAATTTTAACAAACAATAATTTGTTTGTTGACAGTAATGGTTCTTTAACATACAACTTAAATGACACAACCGTTTTATTTGGTAATGAATTAGTTTTACAATCAAATAACGAAAATGTTAATAAAATAAAAGGACCCATTAATAGTTGGTACTCGTATCTAAATATAACTCCTGATTATTCATCGTATTTTGGACCACAATATCAAGGATATAAATGTTTATTTCCGTCTGCGGGTGTACAACCGTTCCAACAATCTTACAATGAATTAAGAGGTGACGGAAACACAAATGATATTACCGTATCTGAAATTGGAACATCAATCCCAATGTATAATGGTAGTGTGAAAACTTTTTGGAACGCACCAAATTATGGTTGGTTTGACAACACAAAAGTTCAAATGCCAACACCATTTGAGTATTTAAAATACGTTAGAACCGGCACTACTGAAAACCAACCTGATTTTGATATTACATCAACATACAGTTCAATTGAAGATTTATTTGGTGTGTTCACAAAAGACCAATTAGATTCTTTTGAAACTGAGTTTAAAGAGTTCTGTAAAACAGATGGTGAATCAAAAATATTTTCACCCGAAGGCGATGATACCACATATGCAAATATTATAAATGTATTCAAAAAAATGTTTTTGGTTAAAGATGAAACAACAGTTAACAATACTTCTTTAGGTAATTTACAAGCAGCAAACATTAATGATGTTTTAAGTAAATTTATTGATATTAAAGTTTATTTTAAAAACGGTAATCCTAAAAAGTTTGATAGACAACAATTTGGATATTTTTCACAAAATCTGCAATTTAAACCGGCACAAAATTTTGATTACGGTGGACAATATGTGACCTACTACCCTACTGACCCAAATCCATTACCGAGTGTTGGTGGAAAAACAGTAACAACATCAAAGGCGGCATACCCCGAAGTTTGGAAAACTTTACAAGAGTATGTTGGGTTTTCAACAATTGAAGATATACGATACACAGAAACATCAACAGTTTATGATTTTTTTAGGGATAATCAAATTCCTTTTACAAGTGATAATATAAAATTATTATACCCTTTAATTAGAATTTATGCAACCCAAAAGAAATTAAATTCTACATATAACCCTACAACGTTTGCTACTGATATCACAAATATTTTAAATAAGGCGGAAACCAAACGTAATAGTATTGAACAACAGTTTAGAGGTAAGTTACCGTCAGCATTGTTAGGACAAAAACAAGAACAAACACAAGATGTAAATTCAAAATTAGATGGTGATATTATAAAACTTGAACAATGGGAATTATTTAAAGCCGTAAATGATAAATGGGTTTCAGGTAGAGATACCAAAAGCCGACTTTTATTTGATGAATTTTTATTTTTTGATAGAGCAAATCGTGATATTGGTGACGAGTTAATTATTAACACCGATACAATTAGAAAATTTTGTACTTGGGACAACTCATCAAATTCAGTAATGTCGTTAGTAAGACAAATTGTTGCCGACAACCGAATGAACTTTTTTGTAATGCCAGCATACATTAATTTTTACGGTAAATCATCGTTAAGAACAACAGATAGAAATGTGTCAATACTTAATAACGCTAATGATGTGTTTAGTACATTTACATATGTTGATTGTATTGACTCCGCACCAAAATTCCTATGTCAATACATTGATAGACCTTCACAAACACTATCATTAGATAACGACCCTAACTACCCATTTAAGAGTGACTCATTTGATTTAGGTAATCCAACAAACAATCCTATAGTTGAAAAAGGTCCTGTTAATCAACATAACAGTAATAAAGCGGTAGGTTTTGTTGTTGACTTTGGTACAATAAATCAAAGTATATTTAAATCTGTTGACATCAACCAAGAACAAGGTGTGACATCCTCAGAACAAATCCAAACAACAATTGATATGGGTAACCAAGGCTCAGGAAAGAAAACAATGCAACAAACAACATCGTTGTATGATTTTTACAAAAACCGTTCTTATAGTAGTACTGTTAAAACATTAGGTAATGTGATGATTCAACCAACAATGTATTTTGTTTTAAGACACATGCCAATGTTTAACGGAACTTACATTATTAGAAATGTTAAACACACAATAAGTTCAGGTAGTTTTAATACTGAATTTAATGGACAAAGAGTTTCTGCAAATATTAATACAAAAGTATCTGACGACCTTGCTAGCGTCAATGAAGATTTTTCTAAAAAATTATCAGACAAAGTAAAACAGTTTGTTAGTAATAATACATTGGTACCATTTGATAGTAATTCAAAACAATATTTGACTGGTGACCAAGCGAAAGATTATGTCCTATCGGCAAAAACACCGTATCAAGGGTTTATTGTTCAAACTACCGATTTATCAACACAAGATTGTATCGAAAAAATTAATCCAATTTATGGGGTAATTCAAAATACTAATTTAATAACAAGTTCAATTACCGTTAATAACCTTGCAACATTAATTAGTGGTTCAACTACCGATACAAACCTAAGAACCTATATGTTCTGTATGTTATATATGATGGGTAATAAAACTGAAATAACTAGCAGATTACAATATAAACAAAATAATTTATATGGTGTAATAGTTGATGTTGCATTTCCAGGTGGTTTAAAATCAAAAATAACAAAGTATAGATGTTTAAAAACTGGCGAGAATTTTACAAGACCATTTGCAACATTTGACAACATCCAAGATAATATTAATTTTGTTAAGGATTATTACTCAGAAAAGATGAGTACATATTTTACCGCTGGATTATCTAAAGAAGAAACAATAAATAAAATTATTGAATTATTTTATATGACTTGGTATACTTCAGGTTCATCAACAAAAAAATACATTGATAATTCAAATTATAAAACTTGGTTGGGAAATGTTAAATGGGCATATCAACAAGCAAAAACATTAGGTTTGTACTAAATTAAATAATCGTTATATTTATTAAGAAAAAACAATATGAGCAATTTAAAAAATTTATTGGACAACTACTTACAGAAAGATACTGTAATCGCCGAAAAAGATTTGGGTAACGGATATAAAGAAGTTTGTGACTTACAAACTGGTGACTGTTATACTGTAAGATTAAAAGACGGTTTAATTGAAAGAGTGGATAACACAATGAAATTAAATAAAACATTAAGAGTAGAAACACCACAAGGTGTTAAAACATTATTAAACGGTTAATCATGGAAAACAAAGTTTCAAAAACAATATTAGAGGAATTAAATAGATACAATCAAATCAACAGTTATATTGTTGAGCAAGACGCTGCGTTACCTCCGCCGGCAGATGAAGACCCAACTGCTGCAGAACCCCCACCACCAGCACCTGATGATACTACATTAGGTGGTGCGACTCCACCTGAAGGAGAAGCGGCTCCTGAAACAGGTGCACCTATTGATATTAATAATGACCCTGATGTTGAAGAAATTGAAACAGGTGATTCTGAAGGAGGTAAGAATGATAGTAGTAGTGGTACCGAAGAGTTGGATATCACAGAATTAGTTACTTCACAAAAAGACATGCAGTCAAAGCAGGAAGAATACATGAATTCAATGATGTCTAAATTAAATGATTTAGAAAGTAAATTAGCTCAGATGGATTCAATCTTTGAAAAGATTAATTCAATTGAAGACAAAGTTGAACAATACAGACCAAAAAGTGCTGAAGAAAAAATGGAATTAAGGTCTTTAGATTCTGGTCCTTATAGTCAAAAGTTATCAGATTTCTTTACTGAAAAAGAACCACAAATGAAACAACAAGGTAAGGAGCAATATATTTTAACACCTGATGATGTAGAAAACTACGACAAGATGAGTGTAAGAAAATCTTTTGACCAAGGTTTACAAAACTAATTTGATTTCTGAAAAAATTGTGTTATATTTATCTTACATTAAAAGATAAAAAATACAATTATGATGACAGACAAAACATTCGATGCCGTTCTGGCGCAGTACGAACAAAACACAAAACCATTTGGTGACCAACCAATGATGTCACAAGAAGACAGAATGAAGCGTTATTTCGCAGCTATTCTTCCTAAAGGTGAAAACTCAGGACAAAGAAGAATCCGAATCCTACCAACTACAGATGGTTCATCTCCTTTCAAGGAAGTATGG
>Ga0208133_1000484_pt1 | contig 15595 bp, 12 predicted proteins | sample ColrivemetaGS535_FD_187595 | JGI IMG/M metagenome (GOLD analysis project Ga0208133, IMG submission 187595) | Estuarine microbial communities from the Columbia River estuary, USA - metaG S.535 (SPAdes) (version 2) | ecosystem: Environmental > Aquatic > Marine > Intertidal zone > Estuary | place... | reverse complement strand
AACGCAAATCTAACAGGTAATGTAACTTCAGTTGGTAACGCAACAACGATAGCATCAGGAGTTGTAACGAGTGATATGATTGTTGATGGCACAATTGTAAACGGAGATATTAACGCTTCGGCAGCAATTGTTGATACTAAATTGGCAACAATTGCAACTGCAGGTAAAGTAAGTAATTCAGCAACAACGGCTACAAATGCAAATACAGTTTCCGCAATCGTTGCAAGAGATGGAAGTGGTAACTTTAGTGCAGGTACAATTACGGCAGCATTAACAGGTAACGCATCAACCGCAACAACTGCAGCTGCATTAACAACTGCAAGAACAATTAATGGAACTTCTTTTGATGGTTCAGCTAATATTACTATTCCAAACTTGGTATCTGGTTCAGCACAAGTAACCTTATCATCTACAACCGGATATGTAGCAAATGAACATATCGACCATACTGGAGTAAGTATTACTGCAGGAGATGGTTTAACAGGTGGTGGTACAATTGCTGCAACAAGAACTATTAACGTAGTTGGTACTGCTAATAGAATTTCAGTATCAGCAGATGCCGTTGATATCGCATCAACTTATGTTGGTCAAAATACAATTACAACTCTTGGTACAATCACAACCGGTACATGGACTGGTACGGCTATCGCATCAGCTAATTTAGATACTGATACTGCACACTTAACAGAAACACAAACATTTAGTGGAGCAAAAACATTCTCCACAGCAGTTACAATTAGTGACTCAACTGCATCAACAAGTAAAACAACTGGAGCTTTAAAAGTAACAGGTGGTGTGGGTGTGAGTGGTGATATGTATGTCGGTGGTGATGTAGTTGCATACGCATCTTCAGATATTCGTTTCAAAGAAAATATCGTTCCAATAGAAAACGCATTGGATAAGATTTCTAAAATTAGTGGTAACACTTACGATTGGAAAGCAGAAAATAAAGCCGAACATGGACATGAAGGAAATGATGTCGGTGTAATTGCACAAGAAATTGAAGCAGTATTACCTCAATTAGTTCAAACAAGAGAAAATGGTTTTAAAGCAGTTAAATACGACAAATTAGTAGCATTATTAATTGAAGGTATTAAAGAACAACAACAACAAATCGAAAAATTAAGAATGGATTTAGATAATTACGAATGTAAATGCGATAATTGTAAATCTAAATAATATTCAAAAGGTTTATAATAAATGTACGATGTTTATTACACTACCGCAGGAGGACCCTGGTTCAATAGCGGAGCAGATATATGGGTAACTAATTGGATAAAAGAAGTGGCACCTGATTTAGAAGTCAAGCCACTTCTTATTTTCCATAGAAAAAAACCCATAAATTACGAAGAATTTCCAATTGATATAGACCATATTTGGGAAACCAACGAAGATAAAATTATTGAAATCTTTGAAGGTGCAAGAAAAATACATATATTACATGGTCATTACACCCCAACGAAAGCAGTTCATCAAAATTTAGAAAAGATTGATTCCATAGTGTTTCATAATCTTACAAAAGTGTCTTTAATGGCACAAATGGGAAAAGATGAATATTTGCATTGGTATGGTAATTGGGAATATGAATCAGAATTAATTCATAAAATAAAAAATAAAATTTGGGTAGGATTGTATCATTTTCCATATCAAACGGAAAACTTACACCACATACCAAATAATTATACATTTATACAAAACAACGAACTTTCAAACTCAATAGAATTAGGATACGCAGCAAGAGTTGAAGGTAGAAAAAATGTTGAATATATGGATGGATTGGGTGGATACATTTCTACTAATTCAGAAACATTTAACAAATACTATAAAAAGAAATATGGATACAAATTTGAAAAATCAAAAGTTTACAAATTTGATTATAAACATAAAGAAAGGTTCTATGGACTTGATTGGGGAATCTCTCATTCTTGTTTTGAATATGAACCATTTGGATATGGAATTTTTGAAGCAGTGGATTGGGGTAAATTACCAATACTACATGAAAAATGGCATGTTCCACTTGACTATAAGTACAAAGCGATTGATGCGGAAACATTTAAAGAAACCTACGAAACAATTTGTCAGGATGATTACGAAACCCGTAAAGCAGAATTTGAAAAACTTAAGAATTGGATGATTAAAAACTTTTCCAATAAAGATGAGTGGAAAGAAAAACTTTTAGATATTTATAACGGAGAATAACACTTTATACTATGGCAAGAACAAATTTATCGTTAGGAAATTTATATAGAGCAGTAAGCGGTTCAGCGAGACCAGGAACAGTTTCAATTGGTGGCTTAGGGGGCAATACTGCAAATGGTTCATTATTAGGATTTGCAACTGATGGTATTACAGTAACAGTTCCAACTTATACTTACATAGTAGAAAGTACTGAAGAAACGGCACAATTTTCATTTAGCTCAACAGGTTCTTTATTTTATTCTAAAGTTCAACAACAATATAACAATTATACTTGTTCATTTAATAATGCAAATTTTACAACAGGTAGTAAAACAGTATCATCAGGCCCTACGGTATTTCCAATGACACCCGCAGCAGTTACGGCTGCAAACTATTCAGAAGCTAGTTCAGTTTTAACAATGAAATATGAGGATGGTTATAATCTTAATGCAACAAACTATAATACTGCAACTACTAAAACATTATACGCAGTAGACGTTTATAATACAATCAACCAACCTGATTTCTGTTTATTATTTGGAACAAAGATAACTAAAGCAGATGGTAGTATTGTCAATGTTGAAGACCTTTCGGTGGGTGATTCAATTAAAGCATGGGTTCCAACAGGATTACCAGATGAGTCACAAGATATGGATAGTGAAAATACCGATTGGAGATGGTATATGTTAGAAACTCAATCAGGCACACATCAAGAAGTAACTGTATCAGATGTTGTATTCAACTTTGCAAGTGGATATTATGATTTGAATAATGGTTTAATTAAAGCAACTGGAACTCACCCTCTTTGGGTTTGGGATAATGAAATTGAAAAATATCACTTTAAAAATATTGAAGATGTATTACCTGGAGATTTAGTAGTAACATATGATGAAATTAACGGATTAAATGAAATTGAAATAACTGATATTGAAATAGTAAATGCAGATGTAGAAATTGTAACACTTAATGTGGAAAATGCCGATGTATATTTAGCAAATGGAATAGTATCACATAACAAAGGTACAACTACTCAACCTTACATTCCATCTTCTGGATTAAGATTATATGTAGACCCATCAAAAGCATCATCTACGGCAGGAACTGCAACAGAAGATTGGTTGGATTTAAGTGGATATAATACAGGTGTTAGACCAGCAGGTGTAACAAACGCAGCAAGTATTACAGGTGGTAACCCATCATATAATAATGGGGTAGGTAGAAAAGAAAAATCTTGGACAGGAAATGGTACAACCCAATTCTGGTATAAAGATACTACTACAAATATCAATGGTGGTATTTCTCAATTCAATACTAACACAGGTACAATTCATATGTGGATAAGACCTACAACAACATTGGGTACAACTACAAGACATATTTTTGATTATGCAGGATTTTATGGTTTAGCAATTGAATCATCTAATAGTTCTACTTTAGATAAAGTAAAATTCTATGGTAGTTCATTAGGAAATAGTGCACAATTAGCGGCATCATTATCATCAAACGTTTGGTATATGATTTCAGCAACTTTCCAACCATCAGGAACTGTAACAGTTTATGTAGATAAAACATCGGTAGGAACATTTACCGCATCAGCATTTACGGCACCATCATCTACAAACTATTTAACAATAGGAACTAATAGTGCACAAACAACATTCTGGAACGGACAAATTGGACCTGTATTATTCTACAATACATTACAATCAGCAGCATCAGTAGGACAAGTATACGATTATTTCTCTCCAACATACAAATAAGATTTTGTTGTTTTGATTGAAAATTTTATATTTATATTGAGAATTAATAAATTTAAATTAAAGCATATAAGATGGCAGACAAAATAGTATCACCAGGCGTATTTACAAAAGAAAACGACCTTTCATTCTTACAACAAGGAGTTGCAAATATCGGAGCAGCATTCATCGGCCCATTCAAAGAAGGCCCATTAGTTCCAACAATCGTTAATTCACAAGCTGAATTTCAAACTTTATTTGGAGTACCAGACGGAACATATTATACCCCAATGGCGGTAAGTAAATATTTAAGTCAAACTGGAACTGCAACAATTTGTAGAGTAGCGGGTATTGGTGGATATAGTGAAACCGCACCTTTATTATTAACTGCAACATCAGGAGCAGTAAGTCAATCTTTGGGTATCTTATTTAATACGGCAGTCAATACAAATGGTGGATTTACAGGAGAAACATTAACAGATTTAGATGGTAGTGGTGATTTTAATTTATCAACTTTAGGGTCAGCATCTTTGGATGTAACCGATATAAATGATATTGAAGCAGTATTTGGAACATCGGCATTCGGAAGTAAAGATGCTTATGTTTACGGATTTTTCAAAAGTAGTAATATAACATTTGGTGCACAAGCATCTGCATCTGTAACTGTATTGGGTAACCAATTATTTACATTTGATGCACAAGAAGCACAAACACCAATGATTAAATCACAAACTATTAGTGGTATAAGAGAAGATTTATTCCAATTTGAAACATTAGGAGCTGGTAATACTGCAAATACAAAAATAAAAGTAGCAATTTCAAATATTAAAGCAGCAGGAAGTGTAAGTGGAACTGATTATGGAACATTCACAGTTCTTGTAAAAGAATATAGTGATACAAATAAAAAACCAAATACATTACAAGCATTTAATAATGTAAACTTAGACCCAAATTCTCCAAACTTTATTAATAGAGTAATTGGTGATAGAAAATTAACAATTAATTCAGAAGGTAAAATAACTGAAACAGGTGACTGGGTAGTTACTAATAGATACATTAGAATTGCAAACTTAAATACAGCAGCACCAGTTCAAGCAGTTCCTTTCGGCCACGCAGCATACCAATTACCAATTTCTGCATCTGCAGTAGTTGGAGCATTAGTTCCTGCAGTAACATATGTAAGTGCATCTGCAAATGTATATGGTGGTATCGATTTGGATAATAATACAGATAACGAAATTTACTTAAAACCAATTCCAACAGGAGCAGGTGTAGGTTCAAATTCAGTATTTGGTTTAGACGCAGTAAATGGTGGTTCAAAATCAATTGGTGACAAAACTGCACAATTTGTAGTAGCATTCCAAGAAGGTTTTGATGGTATGAATCCAGCAACTTTAATTAAATCAGGAGCAGACATCATAGCAGGAAACTCACAAGGTTTCGATTTAACATCGGCAACAACAAGTGGTTCAGTATCATATATGAAAGCAATTAACGCTTTATCTAATACAGATGAGTACGACATCAATATGATTGTTGCACCAGGTGTTATTCAAAGTCAACATACTTACATTTCAAACGCATTAGTAGATTTAGCAGAACAAAGAGCAGATTCTTTCTTATTGTTAGATAGTACAGTTGCAGGAGCTAGTGTTACAGACGCAGTAACTCAAGCGGGTCTATTAGATACTAACTACGCAGCATCTTACTATCCTTGGATTAAAACATTGGATAATGCAAATAAATTAGTAACAGTCCCACCATCAGTATTACTTCCAGGTGTATTCGCAGCAAACGATAGATTAGCAGCTGAATGGTTCGCACCAGCAGGTTTGAATAGAGGTGGCTTAACAGGAGCAGTTAGTGTATTGAATAGATTAACTCAAACTGAAAAAGATGAATTATATGAAGGTAAAGTAAATCCAATCGTAGTATTCCCAGGAGTAGCAAGTCCGGTTGTATTCGGTCAAAAGACTTTACAAGATAGACCATCTGCTTTAGATAGAATCAATGTTAGAAGATTATTGTTAACAGTTAGAAAATACATCGCATCTACTTCAAGATATTTAGTATTTGAACAAAACACTGCTGAAACAAGAAATGCATTTTTAAATATAGTTAACCCTTATTTAGAGAACATTCAACAAAGACAAGGTTTATACACATTTAGAGTAGTAATGGATGACACTAATAATACTCCAGATGTAATCGATAGAAACATTATGAAAGGTGCAATTTTCTTACAACCAACTAAGACCGCTGAATTCATTCAAATTGATTTCAACATCTTACCAACTGGAGCAACTTTTAACGGATAATTTAAGAAATAGATATTTATAATAGAACAATAAAAAATAAAGAAAGATGCCAGAAATATTAGAGTATAACGATATGTTTACCAAGAATTGGGAACCTAAATTACAGAATAGATTCATTATGAAACTTGGTGATATAGATTCTTATATTTGTAAAACAGCACAAAGACCAAAAATGACTTCTGAAATTGTTGAATTAGACCACATCAACATCAAAAGAAAGATTAAAGGTAAAACTAACTGGGAAGATTTGGAAGTAACATTATATGACCCAATTGTTCCATCAGGAGCACAACAAGTAATGGATTGGGTTCGTTTATCACATGAGTCAATCACAGGTAGAGACGGATACGCAGCATTCTATAAAAAAGATATAAACTTTTACGCATTAGGACCAGTAGGTGATAAAGTAGAAAAATGGACTTTAAAAGGTGCATTTATTTCTTCAGCAGATTTTGGTGAAATGGATTGGTCTAACACAACTGACCCTGTTCAAATTACTTTAACTTTGACTTACGATTACGCTATATTAGAATTCTAGTCTAAACAAACTATAAAAAGAAAGGGGATGCAGAAATGTTATCCCCTTTTTTATTTTTTCAAAAACATAATATATATAATAAAGACAAAAGTTATATTATGGAACAAAACCACGAACAACAAGTTACAAGAGGAATTGGAGCACAACAATCACAATCATTAAGAGATTACCCATTCCCTACCGAAATTATTTCATTACCATCAAAAGGATTAATATATCCAGAAGGTAACCCATTAGCAAAAGGAGAAATTACAATTAAATTGATGACCGCAAAAGAAGAGGATATTTTAACTTCGACAAACCTTATTAAAAAAGGAATTCAGTTGGATAAAATGTTAGAATCAATTGTAGTAGAGCCAGGAGTAAACATTAATGATTTATCCGTAGGTGATAAGAACGCAATTTTAGTTAGTACTAGATTATTAGCATTTGGGGCAGAATACCCAATTAATATTAGAGATAAAGAAACAGGAGAAGAAAGTGAAGTTATAATCAATTTAGCTGAAATTAAAGTTAAAGAAATAGATGAAACTTTATTAAATAGAAAGAATGAATATGATTATGTTTTACCTGTTTCAAAGACTCCAATTAAATTCAAAATATTAACTCACGGAGATGAATTAGCAATTGGTAAAGATATTGAAGCTAGTGAGAAATTTTCAAAACAAAGTAACGAAATTACAACAAGATATAGAAAAATTATCATAGAAATTGATGGTAATAGAGATTTAGGATTTATTAGTAGTTTTGTTTCAAATAGATTGTTAGCAGGTGATAGTAAAGGTTTGAGAAAATATATTAAGAGTATAACTCCGGATTTAGATTTAACATACGAACACATACATTCAGACGGCGAAATGGAGGCGTTAAGAATCCCATTCGGGATTAACTTTTTTTACCCTACCGATTAATTACGGAGTAGTTCTACATCAGAAAATATTTCAAATGGTTTACTTTGCCAATGGCGGATTTAATTGGCATGATGTCTATTTTATGCCCGTTCGTTTAAGAGAATTTTATTATAGAGAGTTGTTAAAAGCAAAAGAAGAAGAAACATCTCAATTGGAAAAAGCTTCTAAATCAAATTCATCGTCTAAAACGAAAAGAAAGTAATATTTATATATAAATTGTAGAACTATGTCAAAAAGAGTATTATTAGAAATAAATTTATTTGATAAATTATTTAAATCATTTTTAAAATCTAAATCGGAAAAAAAAGAATTAGATTTTATTAAAAAAATGAGAAAAATAAATCCAGAATTGGCAGATAAGTGGTCTGATTGGAATAGTACAATGGATAGGTCTTTGGTCAATATTAAACATAGTTTAGAAAAAAAAGGTTTAGATACAACTGAAATAGATAAAGTATTAAATAAAAACTACTAATGGCTAAAGGTACAACCGGCAAAGCCTTTAAACAGACTGCAAGAGAGGCCCTACCAGAACAACAAGAAATTTTAAGAGGATATGCTAAAGAAAGAGCAGAGCTTGCAAAAATAAGTGAGCAATACGATAAAATTAATGCAAAGTCAAGACAAGCCACCACTTCGGCGCAAGATAGAATTAAATATGAAAAGCAATTAACTAAATTATTAGAAGAATTTAATGGTGGATATTCTGAACTACAAACTAATATAAGAATTGCAAATGCTGGATTCGAAGACCAAAAGAAAAAAATAAAAGCATTAAAATCCGAACTAACGGATTATGTTGATAACTTTGGTGAATTGGAAGGGTTGCAAGCTAGTATTACAAATCAATACGGCCGTCAAAGTGTACAAGCAAAATCATTGGAAGCAATTGTTGACAAAACAAAAGCACAATACAATGGTATAACATCAATTTTAAATAGTAATACAGAAATACAAGGACATCAAAAAGATATTATTAATCAAGCATTAGATACTTATAAAAATTTCCCAGTATTATTAAATGGATTAGAAAAGCAACTTAAAAGAAATGAAATTACTGCAGAAGGATTTCAAGATAGTATAATTAAAACAGAACAAGGATTCCAAGATTTAATAAATCAAATGGATGAAATGATACCTGGTATTAAAGAAATAAAGGCATTATTAGAAGCACTTCCAGGAATAATGCAAAAAAATGCAGTAGCTGCAGCTGCAATGAAAAAACAATTTGAAGGAATTGATGCAATGGGAGCAGTAGGTGATTTTGCAATGGGTGGTGTTGCAGGAGGAAGTGGTATAGTTTCACACACCGCAGATATAGGAAAAAATTTAATATCAGGAACAAATGTGAAAGCACTTGGATTCGTAGGGCTAGGCCTTGCAGTAATAGAGTTTACTGCACAAATGAAAGGAACCCAACTTGCAGCTGCAAAAGCAACAACTGCAATAGAAAAAGCAACACTTGAAAATCAATTATTACAAAGAGAAATTGCAATTGATTTAGCACATGGCCTACCCGGAGAAGAAGCAATGATAAAATTTAAATATGAATTACAAAAATTAGTTGCAGAATTTTCAAAATCATCACAAACTACTTTATTCGGTGGTGCATTAGGTGAAATGCCATACGCAACTGACCAAATGCAATTAGCAGGTATTGGTGCGGAATCGGTAGTAAGTGCAATGAATGATTTATCTAAAACTGCAAACATAGGAATTTTTCCACAACTTGCAGCAAACGCAGCAGTGTTTGCTAAAAAGATGGGAATCAGTACATCGGAATTAGGAACTCAAATTGGACTATATAGACGATTAAATAAAGTGGGAGGAGGTGAAGCAAACACAGGAGTACAAGCATCAATAAGTACAGGAGTAATTGACCCAACAACATTTTCTTCGGATATGGCAGATGCATCTAAAATGGCAATGTTTTATAATATTAAAAGTTATGAAGCACTATCTAAACAAGTAAAAGCAGTTAGAATGATGGGTGCTTCTTTTGCAGAGATTGGAGAAGCCGGAAAAAATATGGTTCTGAATTATAAAGATAGTATTAAATCCGAAATGGAACTATCAGCTATGTTGGGAGAAAGAGTTGATTTATCGGAAGTAAGGTCATTATTTGCATCTGGACAGGGTGATAAAGCATTTGAGGTATTAAAATCATCCGGTATACTGGAAAAAGCACAAGCACAAGGAATGTTTAGTATGCAAGCTTTACAATCTGCACTTCAAGGTATGGATTTGACACAATTGGGTGCCGCAAAATATGAAGGTGGCCAATCAGTAAATTCACCATCTAATACAAAATTTTTAGAATCTATAACAAGTGCAACTGCTGCACTTAATGCATTAACTGCAGTTATTCAATTACAAGAAACTGGTGAATTGGGTACATTTGGAGTAAAAAAGACAACATTAGAACGTGGTGATAGTGGTGCAATGGGTATTGCAGCAAACTTAATAACTTTAGATGCAGTCGGATTTTTTAGAGAACAACTTGCAAAAGGTGCGGAATTTGCAAATTTTATAGGTGGCCAAAATGGAACCAGTATTCCAGGAGTCAATCCATTTGGTAAAGGGATAGATAATGTTAAAAATGGTAAAGTAGTGGATTCATCATCTAAAGTAAAAGGAAAAACTACTACCTCCACCACCCCACCCTCACCATCCACCGGTAAAGGAATAGATTATTTAAGTCAATTTCAGCTTCAAAATACTATCCAAACTGAAAAAGATTATTCTTCTTCTAAATTACAAAATGAGCAATTACAAAATTTAAATAGTCATACAGAAACAAGCGTTGAATTATTAAAAAGTTTAAGAGATTTGACAGCAATAATGATAGACCCAGATAGAGCAAAAGCTTTCAATGTTCAACTTAATATGGATGGTAAGCAAATACATAATGTTCTTATTAGAAAAACAGAGAACGATAAAGGAAGTTTAAAAGGTGGTGTTACATTTGCGACTAAATAATATCTACAATCATAGATGTTAAACAATAAAACATAATAAACAATATTTATAATAAAGTAATTATAAATGGCTCAATTGACTCTTAAACAATTATTATTAAGTAATACCACCGGTGTACCACTTATAGAACCAGTAAAAAAGGATAATATATTGGGTATTAATGGTGGTATAGGAAAACAAATAACAGATGTAATTTCAGCAGATACATCAGCAGGTGGCCCAAGAATGGAATTCTATAAAAACTTACCATCTTTATATAGTACAAGTTTACCTATAATAGAATCACAAGGAAGTATAGACCCAGGTAGAACTTTAGCAGTTAGGAGTGCACATTATAATAGTGGTGAAGGTTCTTTATTAGGTGGTGGCTTAAAGGGTGTATTGGGTAATTTATTAGGAGGTTCAGCAAATAGACCATCGGATACAATCTTTAGACATGAGGGTAGAGATATGAATGCTCCCGTTTCCATAAATAGTCAACCTATAAATGGTGATTATAGTGGTTTAAAATATGCAGTAGAAGCCGGAGTAAATTATGATGTATCAAAAGCACCGGCCGGAACAAACGCATTTACAGGCATATTAAAAGGAACACCAGAAGATATTGCAAAAAGAGCAGTAGGAGCTGTAACCGATACAATTAAAAATGGTGTTCGTAATTTAGCGGTAGGTGCATTGACATCAAAAAGAAAGTCAGTAGTAGCTAGTTTAAAAGAGATAGCAGATGGAAAAGCGGGTATATCTAAAAAATTATACAATACTTACGAAAAACCGGGTACTCAATTTTATAAATCATCCGGAATAAAAGATATATTGGGAGTTCAGTTGATGGAAAGAATTAAAGGTAATATTAACACAGCAAATGATATAATTACTAAAATAAATTCAATTGATATATTTGATAATAAAAAATTAGAAGAATTAATTACTCTTAATAAAAAAACAAAATTACAATTTATACAATTCAAAATAGTAGGACAACCAAATTGTTTAATATTCCCTGCGGCAATTGGTGATATAACAGAGGATATTACATCTGACATTGCCGATTTTAAATATGTAGGTTCTCCGTTTAAAGTTTATAGATATAATGGAGTTGAAAGAACTTTAAAATTTGATTTTCAAGTATATTGGTTAGATAATGGCCAACAAGAAATAATGGAAAGAAAATTAAATAGTTTAAGAGAATTTGTATTTCCATCTAAAAAGTTAACGTCAATTAAAATTGGAGATGAAACATATTCCCCATTAGTATTTTCACCAAATTTAATACAATTGAGTATTGGTGATTTATATGAAAATTTGCAGGGTATAGTTTCAAACTTAAGTATAGGTGTAGCACAAAAAACTACATGGGCAACTTCTCATCCTGATTTTAATCAAACTCAAAATAGTTTTGTATATCCAAATGTAGTAGATGTATCTTTCGAAATGAAAATTATTGAAAATCATAATATTGAACAGGATGGTACAATAACATATAGATTTACAAAAACCCCAAAAACGGAAGTTAAACCCGGATTACCTAATACAACAAATCCAGCATTTACAGAACCTGCACCACAAATGCGTGGAGTTTCGTATATGGAAGAATTTACAATATAAATAAACTATTATGGCAAATAGATACACATATAGTGAAGTATTAAAAACAAATGAAACCAAAAAGAATTATTTGGAATCAACAATATATCCAAAAATAAAAGCAACGGATAGTGATTTATATATTATCTCAACACAAGGAGATAGATTAGACTTATTAGCAAATCAATATTATGGTGATAAAAATTTATGGTGGGTAATTGCAGTTGCAAACAATTTAAATGATGCATCTCTTTCAATAGAAATAGGTAAACAATTGAGAATACCTGGAAATATAAATACAGTATTAAACGATTTAGAAAAAATAAATAAATAGGTTATATGATTTATCTAGCACCAATGAAAAAATGGGTAGTAGATGTTTTGGATAGCAGAGAAAAAAATCCAAATATGTCTAATACAAAGATGCCATTTGTAATAATGACATCGGCAGCTAAAATAGTAAAACATACGACACAGCAAACTAGAGAAGCAGTTTTAAATTCTGTAAAAGAAGTTGTACAAGGTAAGGGAGTTGTAGAACATTTGGGATGTATTATAAGTAATCATATAGACCCCAATATAAACTATTCTCATGCAAACCCATATGTAGGATATGATTTTAACGGAAAACTAGTAACGGTAAATGGTGAATCAGGCAGAAAAATTTCACCACCAATAATAGAATCCGTTGATATTGATACAAATGGTGTTGGTAATACATTAAAAGAGGCTAGAGTACGTGTTAGATGCTTTTCTTTAAAACAATATGAAATGTTTGAATTGTTTTTTTGTAAACCCGCAATGCATATATTATTGGAATACGGTGATAATTCTAACAGTTCGGTTTTAAATGATGTAATGGTTTCAAAAAGTAAATATAGTGATTTTGTAACAATATTTAGAGAATTTACAAACCCAAATACTAAACAATTTGCAGAATATTTAAAAAAATGTGAAGCTTCTAACGGAAGTTATGATAGAGTTGCAGGAAAACTTATAAATTATTCATATTCGATAGACAACGATTCAACTTATAATGTAGAATTGACAATTGCACAATCCAATGAATATAATTTAGCATTACCACACTCATTTGTAACAAATTATAGTGCAGTATCCACACCAAATAATAAAAATTTAGATGAATTTAAGGAATGGCTAAATCAAATAATAAATGATTTACCTGGATTAAATGCAGACTATATAAAAGGTCTTAAACCGGATGTTTGGAAAAAAGATTTTTTCAATTGGGGAAAATCGGAAGAAACCGATATTGAAAAATCTGCGAGTAATGACCCATACATTTCACTAAGATTTCTTTTAGATATTTTAATGAATAATATAGTATCGGAAGGAGAAGTTTCAAAAGATTTTATATTTGAATATTCAAATAGATTTAAAAAAGGTGGAGAAAAAATTATTCCATTTAATGTCCATAAAAATATAATATCATCATCGCCATCCATAATATTTCCAAACAAAGAATTACCAAAATTTAATTTAAATACAAAAACCAATCAAGTAGAAATTGATACTAAAACGATAGATGGGTCAATAAATGGATATAGTCTGTTTGATAATACATCATTTGATTATATAGACCCAAAGAATGAAAAAATAACAATAACCCAATCAAAAACCGAAACTAGAATTGGAAATGCTTTAAATATTTTTATAAGATATAAAGATATTGGTGAACTTTGGGAAAAAAATTATAGTAGAAAAGCATTTTTGGTTGATATATTAGATAAAATAAATGAAGCATCATATGGAACATTTAGATTAATTTATGCTAATATAAATGAAGGTGATAAAGCTAGTGTAATTGATTCTAAACTTTATGTAGCTGAATTAACATCTTCCAAATTAAATGAACAAGCTAATTTTAGAAAAGAATATAGATTTAAACCAACTACAATAAATTCAAATGTTAGAGAATTTAATTTTAATTTTGAATTGACAAATCAGGTAGCCGCAGCAACTGTATTTAATATGAATAAATATTTAGCTGGTATTAAAAATAAAACCACAGCAGATAAAATACCATTACCAAATGAAGCATATCAAAGTATTGATTATTCATCATTTTCAACTGCAGATGGATTATATTCTATAAATCAAATAGAATACGAACAATTGATGGAATCTACAAAAGCTACACCTCCAAATCCAAAAGTTCCAGAAGATACATCATTTGAAGCAAAGGTGGCCGAAAGAGCTTATAATTTAAAACAAATAAAGTTTAAAATAAAAAAAGGAGATGTAAAACCTTTTATATATTTAGATTACGCATTTATTTTAAAATATTTAAAACCAACTGAAAAGGATAATAAATTAGCAAAAAATACATATGAATTGGTTACTCCGATAACTATAAATGTAAAAATTGATGGTATAAGTGGAATAACATGTGGTGAAACGTTTAAGATAGATGGTATACCTGAACAATATAATAGATTGGGAGATTTTCAAATTACAAATACTAAACATAATATTGACAAAGATAATGGTTGGACAACCACATTGGAAGCAATGTTTATGTACGGGTCTTAAATAATAATTTATGTATAACGATGTAGTAAAAAATATAGAAAATTTCAATTTCCAAATACCACAAACAATAGTTCCAAAACCAACGGAATCTGATTATAGTAATGGATTTATCCGAAGATATTTTATTCAAAAAACCAATGACCTAAACGGACACATTTTTGAAGTATCCGATGAAGTATATAATGAATTAAAATATGTAACATTTTGGAAAGTAATAGATTTAAAATGGAGAATCAAAGGCCCATTGGAATATACTGTAGAAGATATGGGAGTTAGAGCATCAAACAATGCAGCAATAAATTTAGCATCTTCAACTTTAAAAAATATAGGTTTATATTTACCAAACTTATTACAATTTTATAAATAGATTGACGAAAATCATACAAAAATTTGGTAATTAAAATAATTTTCATTATATTTAATTATATAAACAATTAGTTATGAAAAAATACAAACACTTATCCGAAGAGGAAAGACAACAGATGACCTTTGATTGGAGATACAGAGGTTGGACAGTTTTAGAATTATTAACCGAAGATGAGGTTGATGAATTAAACCAAGAATTAGATAGATTAAGATTAGAAAGAAATCAAAGTGAACCTGAAAAATGGCAAGAGTTTGAACCAATTATGCACCCACACAAACATTCTGAAAAAATCCAAAAGATGTTCGCACATCCTAAAATGATTGAAGCATGTGAGTTTTTAATGGAAGGAGATATTATTGGAATGCAAACTTGGGGTTATTACAAACCAAAAGGTGAATTAGGTAGAGACCAACACCAAAACGGATTCTATA
>Ga0208133_1000483_pt1 | contig 15613 bp, 15 predicted proteins | sample ColrivemetaGS535_FD_187595 | JGI IMG/M metagenome (GOLD analysis project Ga0208133, IMG submission 187595) | Estuarine microbial communities from the Columbia River estuary, USA - metaG S.535 (SPAdes) (version 2) | ecosystem: Environmental > Aquatic > Marine > Intertidal zone > Estuary | place... | reverse complement strand
GATTGAGTAATGCAAATCTTTCAAAACAAGAGTTATTAGAAAAAATACAATCTCATGTAAAGGACTTTGCGGTGGTCTACGATGACTATTATGAGGACCCAGATAAGAGAAACTACATTGTATCAAATGAGAAGTTGGAAGCAACAGGATGGGGCCCACAATGGGATTTAGATAGAGGTATTAAAGAACTTATAATGGCATATCAAATGATAGTTCCAAAAATGGGTTTTGAATTTAGAAATGGTTTCCCTTTAGGATACGCAAATCAAACATAGTATGAGAAAATTATTTACCGCCGGTTGTAGTGTTTCTATTCGTAATAATTGTAAAACAAGTTATCCGGAAGAGTTGGCTAAGTTATTAAATTATGAATTAGTAAATTGTGCTGCGGGATGTGGTAGTAATTATAGAATTTGGAGAATGATTACTAAACACATAATAGATGGTAATTTAACATCCGATGACTTAGTTATTATCCAATACACCGACCAAATTAGACGTGAATTTTGGAGTAGATTTAGTCCTGAAAATATGGATGTAAATATGGAAGAATCATATGATGATGGAAAATTAATTAGATTTAAGACAGATTCCTATTTATGGCAAAAAGAATACGAAGAAATTAAATTTTTTAAGTTATATGAAGAAAATTTTATAAATGATAAATTTTCAAAAGAAGTTTTTGATACAAATAATTTCAATTTTCAAAATATGCTTAAAAATTACAATATTAAAGCTATTTTTCTGAAAACAGATAGAATGAATCTAGGCGATATTTTCATATTAGATGAATATAAAAAAATGCAGTTATACGATAAATCTAATACCGATTGGTCAAATAACCAAACCAACACGGATGCTTGTCATTTTAGTGATAAAGGGCATATTCTAATGGCTAATAATTTATACAATCACATAATTAACTTAAAACTAAATGAATAATAAATGGGATGAGTTTCAAATTACTCCATCAAAAAAATTCGGTTATGAAGTACTAACATATACTCCATCAATTTACAGAGAATATAGAGGTGAGATATTTACAACCTTTCATTCAGGTGAACATCCTGTAATGAGAGAAATTGGTGAAGGAAATAAAATACATGGTAGATTCTCAAAATCATACAAAGGGGTGTTGAGGGGTTTACATTGGGATAGTAAAACATGGAAGTTGGTACAAGCAGTTGTCGGTGACATTTATTTAGTCGTATTAGATATGAGATTGAATTCACCAACATCAGGAGAATGGGAATCGTTTATGATAACTGAAAAAGATAGAAATCAAGTATTAGTTCCACCCGGTTTTGCAAATGGCCACTATGCATTAACTGATTGTATGTTTCACTATAACTTATTTTACAAAGATGGTTATGTTGATGCAGATGAACAAGGTGTTGTTAAATGGAACGACCCAGAATATCAAATGGAATGGCCTACAACAAACCCTATATTACAAAAAAGAGACAGATGATAAAAAATTTAGAACAATATCCAATAGTAAGAGATATTAAGCAAACAGCAGAAGATTTAATTAATTTTGAAGAATTAATTGTTACCCATTGGGGAAATGCAAAAATCAGGGGCCCAATTCATTTATCAAACGGAAATGAAGATGAATTGATTGAAATATTTAAACGAATTAAAACATCCGATTGGGTATTTTCAACTTGGCGTTCTCATTATCATGCTTTATTAAAAGATGTGTCTCCTATTTGGATTGAAGAAGAAATACTAAAAGGAAAATCAATTACTCTATGTAATATGGATGAAAAGTTTTATGCATCGGCAATTGTAGGTGGTACTTTATCAATTGCATTAGGAGTTGCAATGGGAATAAAACAAAAAGGTGGTGATGAAAAGGTATTTGTATTTGTGGGTGATATGTCATTTGAAAGTGGTATATTTTACGAAGTGCACAAGTATGCAAGAAATTTTGACTTACCAATTGTATTTGTAGTAGAAGATAATGCAGTATCAACTTATACACCAACTGAAGTAACTTGGAATAAGAAAAAAGAAATTCCATCCGATGTAATTCATTATACATATAAATCAAAATTTCCACATTACGGAACTGGTAAGTGGATAGCATTTTAATTATGATAACATTAGCATTTGATAGATACGATTTTAAAAGAAAAACACAATATCCAAATGGTTGGAACGTTGAATTATACAAATATGCTGATACATTAGATGTAAACGATTGTTTTCAAATTGTAAGAAATAAATTTATACTAGCATCAAATCATTCGGAATTAAGAGGAAATGTACTAAATAGGTTAGCCGGAAAGTATGTAATATTAGATAAATTGGATATAAAAAATTATGATGGTGAAACATTATTTTATCCAATAGAAATATATGGAAGTCACAACCATTTTAACGAACCTAAAATATATAAAACTGATGATGATATTGAATACAATATAAATTTTATAAATGTCATTTCAACCGAATCAATTGAATTGGCTAAATTAAATAAATTATATTTTGTTTTTAATATTTCACATGAACCATTCTCAGATTTAAATTTTTTAAAAGAATTTTCAAAACAAATAAAATCAATTGGTTTAAAGGAATCAAATTTTATATTTTTTGTAGGAACATCAAATTTATTAGAATTATATCCTCAAATTAAAGAAATGGATTTTATTTTTTATTTTGAAAACAATTTATTAATATCAAGTTGTAAAAAAGTTGAAGATTTAAAGATATGTCCAAATCACAAATTAGGATATAAAACAGAATGGTTAAAATCATCAGATATATTAAATAAAAGAAAAAAATATTTTGTTTGCCCAAATAGAAATTCTAATAAACCACATAGACACACATTGGGGTGCTTTTTTGAAGCCGAAAATTTATGGGATAAACTATATTGTTCTTTTCTTCAAAAATATAATACAAAAACTAAATTTATTGATGGACTATCTAAAGAATTAATTAATAAATTTGCACAAGCTCTTCCTAATTTTGCGATGAAAGTTCCAATTGAAATGGATACGGAAAATTTAAAAAAAGATGAAAAAGAATCTTTTGAAGTAACTAGGGCATTTAAAAAAGAAATCTATACGGATTCATATATACACATTGTTACGGAAACAAATTTTTCAAATGATATTTTCCCAACAGAAAAAATAATAAATCCTATGATAGTTTTACAACCATTTATTTTATTTGGAGCTCCTGGATATTTAAAGTATATAAAAGAATTGGGATTTAAAACATTCAATGGGTTTATAGATGAAAGTTATGATAATGAATATAATGATGGTAAAAGATTTGAAATGATATGTGATGAAATAAAAAGATTATCGGAATTATCTTTGGAAGAAATTCATAATTGGTATATTTCAATTATTATACCTATATTAGAATACAATAGAAATTATGCATTAAAATTTGCAAAAAAATCAATGTTTTTAGAAAATTTAGAAAAATACAAATAAAATGGAATTTACAGGAAAAAAGGTTATTATAACCGGAGCAAATGGTTTGGTAGGATTACCAGCAGTTAAAAAATGTTTAGAAGAAGGTGCCGCAAAAGTATACGCAGTAGACCTTAGATTTGGTGAAAACTTAAATTTTCTAAAAGGAAAATATGAGGATAGATTGGTATTAGTTAAAACCGACCTTACATATCTTTCTCATTGTGAAAGTTTATTTACAGATGAAAAAATAGATATAGTTCTACACATAGCAGGTGTTAAAGGTTCACCAGCAAGGTCATCAACTCAACCTGCGGATTATCTATTCCCAATGTTAATGTTCAATACTAATATGATTAAAGCATCATTTGACGCAAAAGTAGATTGGTTTGTTTATCTTTCATCAGTTGGTGTTTATAAACCGGCAGATATAATGAATGAGGGTGATACATGGAATCAAGAAGAAACTTGGGCATCTACACCATCTCGTTTAGATTGGCATCCGGGTTGGACAAAAAGAATGGGTGAATTAACTTTGGATTCTTTAAGAGTTCAGTATGGTTGGAAAAACTATACAGTTATTAGACCTTCAAACATATATGGTATTAATGATAACTTTGCACAAGATGCAACCGTTATTAGTTCTAACATTTGGAAATTATTTAATGTAGAAGGTGAAGAAATGGTATGTTGGGGAGATGGTTCATCTAAAAGAGATTTTGTATTTGGAGATGATGTTGCACAAGCTGCAATTGATGTAGTTAAAAAAGAAGTTAGTGATATCATTAATTTTGGATGTGCAGAAGCAGTAACTATTAAAGAAACAATTGAAACTATTGTTGAATGTTATAAAGAAATTACAGGTAAAACAAAAGTTATTACATGGGATTCTACAAAAACAAATGGTGACCCAATTAGATGTTTAGGAGCAGATAAACAAAAAAAATATGGTATCTTACCACAAACCAGTTTAAAAGAAGGATTGACTAAATCAATTTTAGAATATAAAAGTAGATTATAATTTGTTAAATTCAAAAATTATTTGTATATTTAAATATGAAAAATAAAATTCACATTGTTACAAGTGGTTGTTCCTTTACTAGCAATTTTAGACCGAACATAGACCCATATAATAAATCAGAAGATAGATGGAAACATGATGAAAAAGACATCTATACTTGGTTTCATTGGCTTTGGAAAATTTATGGTAAACAACAAGATGCAGAATTTCATAACTATGCAGCTATAACAAATGATAATAAAACAATTTGTAGGTCAATATTTTATAAAGTAAATGATTTAATTTTTAATCAAAAAGTAGACCCAAAAAATATTATTGTTATAATACAATGGACTTCTTTAACAAGAACGTCTTGGTTTATATCAAATAAAAATTATAACCAAAAAAATAATTGTTTAAAGAATTTTATTGAAAAAAATGATTCACCACCACATACAAATGATTTTATTAATTGGGATAAAAAAGAAAATGCATATGAGCATGGATATTTTTACCTAACAGGTGGATATTATAGTCCAACAAATAATCCTGATGGAATGCAAGAATTTGCAGTAGATTATGCAAATAAAGTATTATCAAAAGAGGAAAGATATATTGATTGGTTTGATTCAATGATTGGATTATTTTCTTATTTAGAATCATTGGGTGTTACTAAAATAAAATCATTTCAAATGAATAACAATTTTTCAAAAAGTTATTTAGATGAAAGTAAAACACCACCATCATATAACGAAGAAAGAAAAAGAATTAATTCAGACACATATGATTGTATAGTAAAAGAAAAAATAATTTGTAATACATGGAACGATTTGATATTAACAGATGAAAACCCATATGTAAAAATGTATGCAGACAGAATAAATTTTGATAAATATTTTTGGTTTTTTGAAGAGGAAAATAAACATAAAAATGGTGGTGTAATTGAATGGTCAATTAGAAATTTTAATGAAAATTTAGATGATGCAAAATACGATTTACCAAAAGTATTATGGAGAGAAATGAATGGAATGGATGAAGATGACCAAAGAAAATATTTAAATAATAGTTGGTATGGACACACATCATCCATATTAGCAAGAAAATTTGTAAATGATGTAGTTTTAAAGTGGGACATTTTTAAATAAAATATATGAAAAAAACAGACAAGGTTTTAGTTACAGGAGCAAGTGGATTTATAGGTTCACATCTATTAAGATTACTATATGAAAAAGGTTATAGAAACCTTCGTTCAACATCATTCAGTAGAGATTTGAGAAACGATTTTGAAGGAACATCGGAAGTAGAACACATCAAAGGAGATTTACAAACTGCAGAGTTTTGTAACTTAATCAGTAAAGATGTAGATGTTGTATTTCATTGTGCAGCAAACACATCAAACGCATTAGATACTAAATTTAACCCATTATTACATGTTACTCCAAATGTGGAAATGAATGTAAACTTAATGGAACAAAGTTGGAAAAACAAAGTTAGAAAGTTTTTATTTATATCATCTAACACAACTTACCCTGATATGGGAACTGAGTTTTGTACCGAAGATATGAACGTACACGCTACACCTATGTTACCAGTTTATAAAGCAGTAGGTGGAATGAAAAGATATGGTGAAATGTTATGTGACTTCTTTTCAAATCAGATTCACGAACCAATGCAATGTTTGATTGTTAGACCTTCAAACGCATTCGGCCCTAATGATAAATTTGATTTTGAAAAATGCCATGTTACTCCTGCAAACATTCGTAAAGTAGCAGATGGTTTAAACCCAATCCCAGTTTGGGGTGATGGCACGGAAGTAAGAGATTTATTACATGTTGAAGATATGGCGGATGGTTTTATATTTGTAGCAGAGAATAACGATACATACGATATTTTCAATGTATGTTATGGAGAAGGGTTTACAGTAAATGAAACACTTGCAACTATTAAAGAATTGGATAGTAATACAAATCCAATTGAATATGTAAATAATAAAGCACCAATGATTCCTATTAGATTATTATCTTCAAAAAAGATTAACGATTTAGGATGGAAACCAAAAAGAAATCTAAAAGAAGCTCTGAAAGAAACTATTGAGTGGTATAAAGCAAATAAGCATTTATATAATCCAAATTCAAAACCATAATGGAAGCAACGGAATATAAAATTGCACTTACAAAAGTAATGTCTGATTTGGCTAAATTAGATGAAACTATTTTTATAGGCCAACAGATAATTTATGCCGGAAATCCAATGAGTACAACCCTAACAGACGTTCCAAAAGAAAAAATGATTGAAGTTCCTGTTATGGAAGAAACCCAAATGGGAATGAGTTTAGGTTTAGCAATTACAGGTAAAACTGTAATTTCATTTTACCCAAGATGGGATTTTGTTATTTCAGCTGCAAATCAATTAATAAACCATGTTGATAAATATGAATTAATGACTGGTAAAAAAGTAAATATACTTATTAGAGTTGGTAAGGGAGCAAATGTACCATTAGACCCAGGACATCAACATAAAGCAAATTATATTAATGAATTTAAAACTATGTGTCCAAATATAGAAATACATGATTTAAAAACTTGGCAAGATGTTGAACTATCATACAAATATGCAATTGAAAATGGCGGTGTTCATATATTAGCAGAGTACCCTGAATTATATAACAAATAATGGTTCACATATATTATCACATATACGCATTCAAATATTCTTTTGATATTGTAAAAGAACAAATAACATATATTCAAAATAGTTTTAAATGTAAGCCAAAAGTAAATATAATAATTTTAGCACCATCCAGACAAGACATCATATCAAGAAATGATAGTAGTCATACAATATATGAATGGTTATCTAAAGAAATACTACCATTTGAAAATGATTATGTAATTAGAGATTATATATTTAATGATATAACAAATGTATCTGCAGAATGGAATACTTTAAATTTTATAATAAAAGATAAAGAGATATTTGCAGATGATGATAGTATTTTATATATACACACAAAAGGAGCTTCACATCAATCACCGCACGAAGATATTAATATAAATAATTTAAATAGAGATGAAATACATAGATTAAATTATCAAAAAAACTCTATTAATTGGAAAAGAACTATGGAATATTATTTAATAGAAAAAAACAAAGAATGTATAGATATATTAAATAAAACAGAATATAATACCGTTGGAACATTTTTAAATGAACCGATGTTTAATTGTGAAATATACGCAGGAAACTTTTTTTGGATGAGTGGTAAATATGCAAAAACATTATTGACAAATCCAAATGAATCAGAAATAGATAAAAAAGTTAGAAGCACTGCAGAATTTCAATTTATAAACACAGGTGTAGATTGGAAACCATATTCTATATTTAATATACCCTGGGATAAATTTGGAACAGAAAAATTTGATAAATTACTTAAACAAATAGAAAATGAAAATTAAAGAATTACCAATTATTTCTTTTTTTGTAAAAAAATACGAACAAAGAAAAATGAAAAAGAAACTAAAAAAGAAGTTAGAAGAACTTAAAAAAAGAGACCCGTTTGTATATAAATCTTTTTAAGATATATGAAAAAATGTTGTTTTGTAAAATTTTTAAGGAAGCTTACACCTGATGGATTTCTATATGAAGTTGTAAAAGATATACAACCAAATAATGACCATAGTGAGTTAGTTAGTTCTTTAACTATTTACAATAAAATAGATTTAATAAGATTTGATGATATAGATTCAAATACCAATTTAGTTATTACGATTGATGTGGTAGATGTTACAGATTTATTTTTAACCAAATTAAAATTATTTATAGATTCAATAAATTGTAAATCTATATTTTTTGATTTTTCCACATACGATGAACAAGAAATAGATAATAACTCAATTATTAAAATAGAAAGTTTAACAAATAAAGAATGTTATGTTATTTCAAAAAATTTAATTCAAAATAAAGATAATTATTTATATTTTGAAGTTTTATTTTATCATCATATAAGAGAAGGTAGTGAAATACCAAAAACCATATTAGCATATAAGCGGATAAAAGAATCTCAAACTATCTTTTGGCCCAAGTATAAAGCATTTTATTATCCAGGACATACAAGATTTCATAAAGTAAAATTTTTAGAATTTTTATATCAAAATAACTTTTTAGATGAAATAATATGGTCATCAACTAGTCCTGATTTTGATAAACCTGTATTTAGAGACTTTGTACCACAAGAATTTGAAAGTGAATTTAATTCGTTTGAAGTATTAAAATTATTACCAAAAAGAATTGATTTTAATTTATTTAGTAAAGATGTATATAATTCAAGAGGCGGCCAAATAAATTTAGTAACATATTTAGATACTACTTTTGAAATTGTTGCAGAAACCAGATTCCACGAAACAATAGGTAACGGAGGCTCTAAAAAAACAATTAAAACATGGAATAATATTTCGGAAAAAACAATAAAACCAACAATGTTATCACATCCATTTATTTTAATAGCAAAACAAAATACTATTAAATTATTAGAAGATAGAGGATTAAAATATAGATATGATTTTTGGAACTATGATTATGATTCAATAGAAGATGCAGAGGATAGATTAAGACAAATAGAAAGCTTTACAAAAAAAATAATGAATATGAATATATCGGAATTAAAAGAATTTAATAAAGATTATAGCCAATTTTCAAAAACAAATTATAATGTTATGTTAAATGATGTATATATTAAATCAATAAATGATATATGGAACAAATTTTAACAAAATATATTATTACAAACGGATGTTCATTTACCCGTCAATATAGAAGAGTGGGAATATCAGGTACTGCAGATGATTATCAAACCGACCCAATGTCTCAATGGAAATGGCCACACTTTATTCAAAAAGAATACCCAGAATATAAAGTAATAAATTATGGTTGTCCAACAAATGATAATGAAGTTATTGCAAAATCTACATTATATGGTATTGATAAATTATTAAAAGAAGGAAAAAACCCAAAAGATATACAAGTAATAGTACAATGGTCTGGATGGGCAAGAAGTTCATTTTTTATATCAAAAGATAAACAACATAAAAATGATTATTTTTTAAATAAAAATTTTATAAAAGAAAGAGATAAAGATACATATCCCATAAATGAAGAATTTGCACATGTAAACGATTTTATAAATGATAAAAAATTATATCCTGGAGAACATGGATATTATTTATTATCAGGTGGATATCATTGTGGACATGTTGCAACAAAAGCTAAAGAATTTTTTGATGACTATGTAGAACACATTTTTTCAACAGATGAAAGAATGATTCAATTTTTTCAATCAATTTTACTTGTTCAATCTTTTTGTAAAGCAAATGGTATAGAATATATGTTTTTTAATATGAATAATAATTTTTCAGTTGATTATAGAACAGATGATAAATTTCCATTATTTGCACCAATTGATAGTAAAAAATCACAAGGATGGCATGTTTTATATGATAAATTTATTCCTAATACTTGGAAAACTGATAACGAAATTCAATTTGAAAATCAACCACATATTAAATGGTTATATGATATGATTGATTTTGATAAATTTTGGTTTTATAAAAAAGATGGTATTACCAAATTAGGTGGACAGGTAGAATGGTCAATTCAGAATTATAATTTTGATGAAATATCCGATGATGATGACATTCCCAATATAATTTGGCAAGAATACAGAGGAAAATGGGACGACGGCCTTAGAACAAAAGAAGATATACTGGAACATTTTGAAACAAATAATTATTGGCAACATACTGCACCATATATGAATAAAAAATTTGTAAAAGAAGTGTTAGTAGATTTTTTAGGTAAACCACATAAAAAAATGATATGATAAAAAATAAATTAATATTTGGTTATGATATAATGACTTATAATGGTGAAATACCAAATTGTTTAAATCCAAAATTTTTAAGTACAATATACACAGCATCTGATTTTGATTTTTCTATGTCAGGTGAATTCTTTTCTAAAAGATGGAATTGCGATTGGCCAGTATATAATAGTAATTTTTATGAAAAAGTAGCTGAAAAAAAATCAATATCTCAAATAAAAGAAGATAGAAGAAATGGTATTAATTATAAATGGTTTTATATTATTGAACCATTTGCAAATTTAGAACAATTTTTTGGAAACCATCCTATACATGAATTTGGATTAAATTTTATGTCCAAAACTGCAATAAGTGAAATTAAAAATGGTAATGGTAAATTATTTTTTAATTATATTATTGATGGTGGAGAAGGATTCTTAATTGAAAATTTTGAAAGAATTATAAAATTCATCAGAGACAATGAAATACCAGAAGAAAAGGTATATTTCTTATTTGCTGATTTTAAATTAAAAAGAAATTTTGAAAAATTAGGATTAAAATATAAAGTTGCCGATTATAGTTTAAATATGGTAGCAAAATCACAAGAATTTAATAATATTATTAATAATCCTAATTTCAAATATTGGGGAGAAAATTCACACGAAGCACAGGTTGGTAAAATAGAATCAAAAGTATCAACGGTTGTAACTTCCAAAGAATTTGAAGATAGTATTGGAAAAGATAAAAAAGATTTTTTATTATTATCCAGACATTGGAAATTACATAGATTGTTATTATTATCACATCTTCATAAATTAGGATTAGATAAGAGTTTAGTATCTTGGGATAATAAATTTTACCATCCAAATCCAATAGAAGAATTATTAAAACATGATAATAATACTGAATTTGCAAAATTAATTAGTGAAACATCATCTTTATTGGATATAGATGATTTAACTAAAATTGCAGGATTTGGTTTTGAAAACAAAGACATTTATTTAGATACATATATGAGTATCGTTACGGAATCAGTATTTTTTCAATCTAAAAATTCTGATGATATTTTTGTAAATTTTCCAACAGGGTATCTTTCAGAAAAATTATGGAAACCAGTAGGCCATTGCCAACCATTTATATTGGCAGCACCGGCAAAGTCCTTGGAATATATTAGAGAAAGATTTGGATATAAAACATTCCATCCATATATTGACGAAAGTTATGATATGGAATATGATGACTTTGCAAGGTTAAGAATGATTCAAACGGAAATAGATAAATTTTCAGCAAAAACAAAAGAAGAAAAGGATGAATTTTTGAATAATGTAAAAGATATATGTTTATATAATCAAAAGTTATTTTTAGAATATGGTAAAAAAAGTTGGGGTTCACTCGAAAACAATGATGAAATGAAATTGATTTTAAATTTTTTATTAGAAAGAGAAAAAATTACGGAGACTTTAATTTAATTATATTTATACACATGAATTTAATATACGAAACAAATAATACCAATCCATCTTCAAAACTAAAAGCCGAACCACATCCTACAAGACATGAGACGGAGCATCCTGCAGATGAGCCAAATTGGTTTGAAAAAGCGTATAAACACAAATCAGTTTCAGAAATACTGACTGCAGAGGAAGAAAATGAAATATTTGAAGAGTTTTTAAAAAATTATTTCACAATTTCAGAAGTAATATCCGAATCAAAAGAAAATTCAATTAAACATTTTATAGAATTTGCAACTAAAAGATTAAAACTTAAAGAAACACCAAAAGTAACATTATTAAGTGGAAACGAATATAGTAATGAAAAAGCATCATTGGGTGGATATAATCCTGAAACAAAAGAAATATTTGTATCAACCGAAAATAGATTAACAGCAGATATTTTAAGAACTATTGCACACGAAATGGTTCATAGAAAACAAGATGAATTGGGATTGGTTAAAGATGAAATTAAAGATGGTGCAGATGGTTCTCCAATAGAAAACCAAGCACATGCAGTAGCAGGAATCTTAATGAGAGAATATGGTAGAATTAATAAACAAATATATACCGAAGGATTACTTTTAGAAGGTGGTGCAGCAGGACATTTAGCACACCCATTTGAAGATGAAGATTTGACTTTCAATGATATGAAAGAAATGATTAACAGAGGACTTATTGGTGGATTAGATAAAGAAGCACCTGTTAGTGAAAAATTAGACGGACAAAATATTGCATTTAGTGTTAGAGATGGTAAAGTGGTATTTGGTAGAAACAAAGGACATGTAAGAGATAGAGCAGCAAACGCATTAGATACAAAAGGAATATACAATCAGTTTAAAGGTAGAGGAGGCATTGAAAAAGCATTTGTAGGAGCTTCTGAAGATTTACAATCGGCAGTTAAAAAGTTATCTCCACAACAAATCAAAAAAATGTTTGGAAATGGTTCTAAATTTATGAGTTTAGAAATTATACTTCCTGAAACTCAAAATGTAATACCTTATGGAAGAAGTGTATTAGTGATGCATGGAACAATTACTTACGATAAAAACGGAGAACAAATAGGACGCTCAACCGAAGATGGTAAGGAATTTGCAGAAGCAGTTCAAAAAGTGGGTGCAGATAGACAAAAGACATTTGGTATAGAAGGCCCAAAAACAATAGCATTTAGTGATGCCGAATCAAAAGAATATGCACAAAAAGCAAAAGAATTTAATTCAACATTAACTGCCACTGCTGGTAAATTTGGTTTATCTAACAAAGCAAAATTAGGAGATTATCGTAGAGCATGGTGGGTAAATGAAATAAATAACCAAGAAAAAAAATTAGGTATTAAATTTTCTCCATCACAAAAGAAAGGATTGGTTGGTAGATTTGCAGATGGTGATAAATCTTTTGGTGTTAAAAACTTTGAAGAAGATGCACAAAGAAATTGGTTTAGAGATTTTGAAACAAACCAATTAGCAAAAGCACAAAAACAAATGATTAAACCAATTGAGCATGTATTTTTAAATGCAGGTGCACAATCATTAAAAAGAGTAACCAATTTCTTATCATCTAATAATCCAGGAGCAGCAAATGCTTTAAGAAAAGAAACATTACAATCTATAAAAGGAATTAAAGATAGTAAGGATGTTGATAAGATTGCAAAATTACAAGTTGAATTAGAAAGATTAGAAAATATTGGAATGGATAAGATAGTTCCATCAGAAGGGGTAGTATTTCAGTATAACGGCAAACCATATAAATTCACAGGACTATTTGCACCCATAAATCAAATTCAAGGAACTTTTAAATTTGACAAACCAAAAAAGAAAGAAGCTGCAGCAATTGAAAAAGAACAACCAAAAAAAGAAGATAATAAAAATACAATAGCAGTATTTAGTGGTCGTTTTCAACCATTTCATGCAGGACATTATAGTATCTATAAAGCACTAGTAGATAAGTTTGGTGCTAAAAATGTTTACATAGCAACCTCAAATATTACTGACGCAGTTAAATCTCCATTTCCATTTAAGGATAAGAAAAATATTATGAATAAAATGTTTAGTATTCCATTAAACAAAATAATAAAAGTAAAAAATCCATATGCACCTGTTGAGATTTTAGAAAAATTTCCACCTGATACAACCTATGTAACTGCAGTATCTCAAAAAGATTCAGAAAGATTAGAAAAATATGGTGATTATTTTAATAATTTTGATAAAATTCCTGCAAATAAAAGAAAAGGATATGGTGACCATGGATATTTTATTATTGCACCTGAAATGGAATTAAAAGTAAATCGTAAGAACATTAGTGGAACACAATTAAGAGCAACCTTTGGTAGTGATAAATTAACCACTCCTGAAAAAAAGCAAATATTTAAACAAGTGTATCCTAAATTTGATAGTGGTGTATTTAGTAATATAGTTGCAACAACCAAAAAAGCAGAACTAGCTAAAAATAGTAAAAAAACTAAAACCAAACCAGTACCACAAACAAAAAAACCAACGGATTTAAAATCAAAAATTAAATCATTAGACCCCAAAACGCAAAAAAGAGTTCAAAAGGTATTACAAACAAAAATTAAAAATCCAGAAACAGGAAATTTAATTTTAGTAAAGAGTGCACTAAGATATGATAATACAACTAGAGTTAAAAAATTAGCAGTTAGTTTAGTAAAACAGGTTATGAGATAAAGTTTGATATATATTATAATAATAAACAGTTACAAAAAGGAAGATTAGTATGGCAAAAAGAAAAAGTTTTGATGAAAAATCAAAAGGAATGCACAAAACCCGTAAATTAATTATAGATACGGTATTTGGTAGAGAAGACAACAATAAAAAATCGTTTGGTTATGAAAAAGAAACCGAACAAAAAAGAGAAGTTGGTGAAACGTGGGTAGATAGTGATGGTAAAGAGTGGAGACAAGAAAAAGGATTTAAGACGGTTGTTACTGAAATGGACAATGTTAGAGATTTCTTACATAAATTAAGTCATTGTTCTTCGGAAGATTGTAAAACAGTTCCATATAGTTGGGCAGATAAAAAGTTAATTAGTAAAACTGGAATGTGTGCAATTTGTTTAGCAAAATTTGAAACAAACTTGAGAGTAGATGGGACGTTTCCTTTTTATGAAGATTATAAAATAACAAATAATAAACTTGCATACATCAGAGATTATAAAGATAAAATAGAAGAAGCTTTAAGTGGTGTAAAACAACAAATGGAAATTGTTACAGAAGATGGTAGAATTGAAAAATGGATATGGGAAGTAGACATTGAAAAAGTAAAAGAAGATTTGAAAAAAGATATAGATGGTGCATATAACGCAATAGAAGAATTACTATTAAGAAAAGCAGCATTAGAAGAAAAATTGGTTGAGTTAAATCATCCAGAATTAGTTAAAAAATAAAAAGTATGAAAAAATTATTAAATTTAAAAAACATTGCAATAGCATTATTAATTGTAATAGTAGTTTTCCAACAATGTGGTGGAAACAAAAAAGTAACCGGTGAAATCGTAAAAGTTGATGGTAAAAAATATGAACTTATTAAACATGAAATTGATACAGTTGAAGTAGTTAAGACAAAGGTAGTAACTAAAAAAGGTGAAGATATTTATCACGAAACAATTAAGGAAGTAACTATTCCTGCAATTGTAGATACTCAAGCTTTATTGCAAGATTATTTTGCAAAGAACATTTACAAAGATACATTACAATTACCAGATAGTTTAGGAATCGTATCTTTAATCGATACTATCACCCAAAACAAAATATTAGGTAGAACTTTCAACGCAAGTGTTAAACAAAGAGTTATTAAAGAAACTACAATTGTTAAAGAATTACCAAA
>Ga0208133_1000479_pt1 | contig 15628 bp, 28 predicted proteins | sample ColrivemetaGS535_FD_187595 | JGI IMG/M metagenome (GOLD analysis project Ga0208133, IMG submission 187595) | Estuarine microbial communities from the Columbia River estuary, USA - metaG S.535 (SPAdes) (version 2) | ecosystem: Environmental > Aquatic > Marine > Intertidal zone > Estuary | place... | reverse complement strand
AAACGAAATCACACTAACAATGACTAAGAAGCAATTGAAATCTATTGTATCATTGATGGGTATCGCATTAGACACCGATTGTAAACCAATCAATAGTATGAGCGATAAACAAATAGAAAACTTAATGATACTACGTGATGTATTACAGATGATGTATATCACACCTAAGAAGGGTACTGCTGAATGGGATTTTATGTACGACTCGGATGTAAGAGCTCACTCGTAATTAATAAACAATAAAAATAAATAATAACACAATGAGTAAAAGAGAACTAACAAACGAACAGGAAGCAATAAGTCAATTGTATTCAGTATTAGTAGCAATAGTACATAGTGACAGGACACCTAAACATACTGCCGAAGCAACGATACAAACACTTGAAAAATTATTCAATGACGAAAATGGTCCCTTTCAAGCGAGTGACACAATGATGGGCATGACTATGGCAATGGGTGAGGCAATGAATGATATAGTAAAGCAACGTAATAAACAAATAGAGCGGGTAGCTGAGGGCAATAACATATTAACACAATACGGGCTTAACTAATAGGACCGGTAACAAAAATAAATTCTTTAAAACAAAATAACAAACATATGAGTAAGAAAGTAACAATGAAAGCAAAGAAAGTAGTAACTAAGAAAGGAGCAAAGACAATAGTAAGCCCTAAGTTAATAGCAAAGAAGGTAGCAGCGGCACGTAAGGTAGTAGCTAAGAAACAAACAAAGGCGGTAGCTAAAAGAATAATAGCTAAGAAAGTGACAAAAAAGGAAGCAATAAAGCAAAAGTATCAGAAGCTATATAAGATAGTATCAGCGTATAGCGAGAATCTAATGCAAGACGTATATAGTGTAGTATATAGAACAAAGGAACTAAAGAGATTTATTAATACGAACCTAGCTAATAAGTACATAGAGCAAGAAGTATTACTAAGAATGAATGAACACGCTATAACAACTGCAAAAAAGAGCAGAGCTGTAAGTAAAGAATTAGCGAGTGAATTTGAATAGAAATTTTGTTGGTTAGTTTTTCATAGTGATGACCGGGTAGAGAAATCTATCCGGTTTTTTCATGCCTAAAATTTTTTATCAACCGAGTGTGCATAAGTAAAGCAATAGCTTGACCGGATCCGGGTTTAGTAAAGTGATAGCTTGACTTCTCCATTTCTTGTAATCCGACATATTATTTTTTTTTTATATGTGAGCCTTATACACAAATATTGTAAGGTTAAATTTTTCACGTATAGGAAAATGATATACTTATTAGGGTAGACCCTATTACATAGGTATTACAATAAAGAATATAATTTAATGATACAAAAATATAGTTTCAATACATACCTATCTGAATTCGTCGTAGTAGCTTTACTCAAACACGCCTCCCGTTTCTTATCCGAATGTAGTGGTAATAATGTACAAAAAATAGATATAGGCGGATTTAGTAAAACGGGTAAAGAAAAATTGATGGCTTCTTTATTCGATAATATAGAGATTCCTATACAAATATCTAATTTCCAAATAGGTAAAGCACAAAAAAAATTAAAAACAAAAACTTTCTTTGTATATAGAGACCCCTTTGAAGCCTTTTGTTCATCCATATCTCAGGCAGCTATGATTAATGGTAAGGATGGTAAACCACTTTGGGATGGTAATAAATCTAATGTAAATCCTTTAATAGCCGGTAGTGGACACTTTTGTTTTCATATATGGAGGGATGTATTATCTATGGTCAATGAAACCGGATGTGAGGATATTCTCTTTATAGAATTAAAAGATTTAAGTGATTTTTTGGTATTAGAGACATTACAACACTTTGAACATAATAAAAAAAGAAACGAAGAAAGTAATATAGTCGGATTAATGGAAAAGGGAATACAAAGTAAAGAAGAATTGATAGAGGTATGTAAGGTAGGTAATCCTATATTATGGGAAAAGTATGTAGAGCAAATTAATTTAGATAGGATTGCGTTAGATACCTTATTAGAAAAATACAAATGGAGTAATCCTATAATCCCTTTAGTTATTATAAGTGACATCCCATCCCCTACTACTAAAAGAAAGGTTAAAAAATATAATATAAATGAATGACGGATATTAAACAATACAACTTTGATACATTCACTATTATAGCTCCATCCAAACATGCAACGAGGTGGTTATCAAATGTTTCAAATACACATATATACTTAACACATACAACGGATATTAAACGTGTACATTGGAAAAGAGAATTAGGTGAAAAAATTTCAAATATAGTTAATAAGGTATATTTTGTATATAGAGACCCATTAGATTGTTTTAAATCAGCCATTTGTACATTTGTGAATAGTAATACAACAATATGGAAAGGTGATATGGATAAGTTAGATATTGTAATGGAGTATACTAATCATTTTGAACCTTACTATTATGAAACGTTATATAATGTATTAGAAAGTATTAATCGAAGTGACATTGAATTTGTTTCTTTAAATAATTTAAAAGAATTAGTAGATAATAAATTAAATAAAGAGACTAATTTTAAAAAAGAAAATTATAGTTTTCCTACTACACTTATACATAGAGAGATATTAGGTAGTGTAGATACGGGTATTGATATAGTATCGGAGTGTGAATTAAGGCAACCATTACTATGGAAACAATATATGGATATGATAGAAATAGATAGAAAGTATTTAGAATTATTACTTTTAAAATATTCCTTATAATAATTTGGGTATTCAGTTTCTTTTCCTTATCTTTATATAGTAACATAAAAATACTATAATGATATACTCAAACACACCCAATCCTCCAGCTAAGTTTACCGCCACTATGTATGGTAAGACTGTAACTATTGAATTAGACCACTCCGATTTTGATTTAAGTGAATTAATGGAAATTTTTAAAGGTCTCACCATTGCTTCCGGCTTTGAAATGAGTTCTTGGAATGATGTAATCAAATCCCTTTCCGCCGATATTCACGACACCGAAACCGAAGACCTAAAGGAAAAATTGAATGAGTGGAAGGATGAAGCGGATGATAATGAATGGAAGGACCTACGACATAATACCACTAACGACGGATTAGATGAATGGAAACAAAAAAATGGATTTGGTAGTCCGACCGGAGATAGTGATGTGAGAAAACGTTATAATAAGGATAGTGAAGGTTATGAAAGTTTGGATGAATTAGATGAGGAGTTCTTTGGTAAAACCGAAGACTATGAAGGTCAATTTAAAGATTGGGAAAACGAAACACCAATAGAAGATGATGAAGAAGCGGCTAATAGAAGAATGGATATCATTGGTCAAAATGGTAACGAAGGTACACATTATTCTTTTGATTGGGATGATACAATTAAAAAGTATGAATACGAATCGAATACAATCCTTAATAGTATCAACGATTCCATTACACTTATCAAAGACCGAATGGTAGATATTGATTTAAAAATGGATAACATCGATGAGCAATTAGGAATCTTAAACGCCGATGTAGCTAATATAGAGTTAGGTATTGCATTTCCACCACCAAACGAACATATCTTAAAAGCTAAAGGGTTATATGATAGGACGGTTAAGGTAAGTGAAAGAGATAAAGAATGGCGTAAGGATGTAGTAGATATGGAAACGGGTGAGGTATCTAATGATGGTGGGTTCGATGGAAAGAAATTAAATAAAAGTGTAGTAAAGAAGGGAAAGATTAAAGACCTAAAAAAATAATATATACAAAGATACATTTACAAAAAGTTTAAAAACGACTACTCTCACCCCCAACCCCCTCTCTCAATCCTATGTTCGGAAATTCAATACCAATCCCACCACCAATGAGTTCAAATCCTAATATTGTTACTAACCCTAAACCTATATTTGTTATGAGGTTAAGTAGTTTATTAGATGATTATGAATTCAGTAAAACAAAAGATGAAATATATAAATCGGGTATGGCAAATGAGTATCACGTTATTGTTGTTAAGAATGCCGGCGTAGAAGTTAAATTTGAAATGTATAACGCAGATAAGATAGATAGACAAGAATTTAATACAATCATTAATAAAATAAAATAAAAATGGCAAAGAAAAAAGAATTAGAACAATTAGAGTTATTTCCTAATGAAGAAACACAGGTACAAGAACCACAACCAACCTCTCCATCTATTAACTGGTATGAGTTTGATTGGGATAATAAAATTAATACAATAGATGATTTAAAAGTTATCTTTAGTAGTTTAAGAATGACAGTATCGGAAAAGGCAGAGGAGTTCAATACACTTAAGAAATACCTTAAAGATGATGTAGCTTATACAACGAATTAATTATTTCCATATATTTATTTCTAAACAAAGGAATAACAATTTATGGCAAAGAAAGGTTCATTAACAGCATCTAAGGTTTCATTCGGTTCTCGTAAAAGAGGTTCAGCAAAGAAATCTTATAACAAACACTCACCCCGTCCAAAAGATTATCGCGGACAAGGAAGATAACAATGTTTAGTAGAGAAATAGTAAATGATTATGGTAGTTATTCAATAAAGAATAAATCAACTGCACTTTTAAAGGGTGTGTTTGACAAAAACTTTATTGAATTACCGACCATAGACCCTAATACTATTACCTATAAAGTGTTTGATTCTAATAATATTAATTTTACTATAAGTGTAGGTAATTCAATTTACATACCATCTCATATCTTTTCTGCATTAAAGAAAGCGTATGATGAAGGTAATCCATATTATACTATTAAAGATATAATTTCAGTCCAATTGGATATATCTAGAGCATTAGCATATAATAAAAATAAGTTTGCATCTGATGTAGAAACAAATACTATTTCTTATAGTGGTAGCATTGTTACCGCCGCCAATCCATCGGGTTCAGTTAGTGGTTCAGTATCAACAATTCAAGTCAATTCAGTTAGTAAAGCGGGGGTGGGCAGTAGATTTACTCAAGCGGGTGTACAAAGTGTAGAATATCAATTTTACATTAATAATGATGCAACGATTTTAAATGATGAAGCGATTATAAATCAAATTAGATTTCTATTTGAAGATACTGCTACAAGAGTTACGGGAATTTCAAAAATCCAAACTTATCAAAACAAAGATGGTAGTGTAATAGTAGAAAATTTACCAGCATCAACAGATGTAGTAAAGCCGGTAACAACTAGAGTTACGAGTATGGATGATTATTTAAAAGATGTAGTTCGTACAAATTAAATAGTTATATATGGATATTAACAAATTATTAAAAATTACCAATATGTACGCAAAAACCAATTGGAGAAAATATTTTGATGAAGATGCATCTCCAGCAGTTTCAAACTATATTACTATGAATGGTGATAAGTTATACCCTTGGATTTTACAAATATTAAAAGGTGCAATTGAAGAAAATTTAGAAGAAGTTGCAATTATTAAGTTCACCGATAGTAAAATGTTTGCTACAATAGATAAGAGTGAATATAAGGACCTTCTAAATAAAATGATGGATTACTTTGTATCTAAAGAACAATACGAACAATGTGGTGCAATAAGGGATTTAATCGTATCTATTGATAATCCACCATTACCAAAACCAAAAAGAAAATATACAAAAAGAACTACTAAATTATAAAATTAGTATATTTATAAGAAATAAAGAAAAAATATGAAAGCAGTATTATTAGGCACGGATTATATTAAAACAAATGCCGGTGATTTTAAAATTATTGAAACAAATACCAATATTGCAGTTGCAACTGATGATGTATCTAAATTAGATTGGCATTCCTTAAAAACATTTATACAATCTAATAATTTTACAAATGTACATTTAATTGCAAATAGGACTACAACCAATTTTAATGTAGTATTTCAAAATATGGTTCAAACAGAATTGGGATTAAATTATATTTTTAATGAAACTAGTACCGATTCAATAACCGTTCCATATATTGAAGATAGTGTAGACACTTTTATACTAAGATTATCATACGATACAACGGCAATTATAGATGATGAATATTGTAAAGATATGTATTCATTTTTAAGAGCAATTAAAGATTTAGAATATACCCCAAAAACTTATATTCCTAATATACATGACGATTTTTCAGAACTAAGTGAATTAAATTATACGGATGATATTCCAAATTTTATAGTAAAAAGTAGACTTCCAAATTATGATAAAAATACATTACCTAAATTATACAAAGTAACCTCATTAACACAATTAAATGAACTTAAAGGTACAATAGATACGGATAATCAGTTTTTGCAAGAGTTCGTAAATTGTGTAACAATAAATAATAAATCAAATATTATAAGAGGTATTGATATTATATATGGTAGTAATTTAGATACTATTTCAATGGGTGGTTTTAAAGTTTTACATAATATTTCTGAAAATGTTTGGACAAATACATATGATGAAACCGGATTATTAGCTAAAAAAGATAGAGCAAAATATATTACATACTTTAGAACAAATGATGGTAGATTTGATTACATTTTTGATGTAGACCAAGAGGTATTAATGGCAGATGGTTCTACTAAACCATTTGCAGAACTTACTGAAAATGATGTAGTTAAATCAATATCAGTATCGCAGTTACCATTAGATGAAACGACGTATAATTTAGATACTTGGACAGGGTCACATACCGACTTTATAGCGGATTTTGCACCAAGTGAAACCATTGTTGTAGTTAAGAGTACATCAACATTATTTAGTGATATTTTTATTAAAATTACATTAGATGATGGAGCAAGTTTTGATGATTTACCAAGAACGCAATTATTAGTGAAAGAATCGGCTACAGATGTAATTAGATTTAAAACGGTAAACAATTTACAAATCGGAGATGTATTAGAATTATATAGTACCGAAACTGAAACAATTATAAATAAAACAATTACTGGTTTAGAAATTATATTTAAAGAAAATCAAATTGTCGGTTCTATGGACACCGAACCCATTGACTTATTCTTACCTTTAGTGGCAAACACATATGCAATTATACAACACAATGCGTGCTTACAACCATTTTGCAATATAGGTGTTCCACAATGTTATATATACCCTAAATGTAATACCTGCTCACCCGGTCAATGTGGAAAAGCTTAAAAATTTAAAATTATGAATGAAATAATAAAAAATGAAATTGTAGAACTTACTACATCTGAAAAGGCGGAGATTAAAACCGTATTTGAATCTATTATAGCTGCAATTAAAACTGATATAGCAAATTCATAATTAATTATTTGGTATATCCAATTATTTTTATTATATTTGTTATATGGAATTAGATTTTAAAAAGATATCAAAAGCGTGGTTCGATTCCTATTTTGGAACTATTGAACAAAAAGAACTCGCTACTCAACGCTCTTTAATATGTGAAGAGTGTCCATCTCGTAAAGTAATTACGGAAAAATTAAGTTTAGCCACAATCTGTGGTGAATGTGGGTGTCCAATTAGTAAGAAAGTTTTTTCTGCAACATACAATGATTGTCCATTGAAAAAATGGAAAGAAATAGACGATAATTCAAAACTTTATATACCAAAAGACAAAAAAACTTTAATATAATGAATGGTGGATTTAAAGATATTTTACAAGTTAAAAATTTTTTAACTAAAGAAGAATGCAATTTTTTATTGGAAAAATATAAAAATGAATTAAATTTATTAAAGGCTACTGTCGGTAAGGATGTGGTTGTTTTAAATAAAAGAAAGTCATCCGTTGGTTTTATTGATAAGATAGACGAACTTGATGAAAAATTAATTAACATATTAAAAAAATCAATCTTAGTAAAAGGATTTGAAGTGACGAAATTGGGTAAATATCAATTTACAGAATACAAAGAAGGTGATTTTTATGAATGGCATACCGATGGAGATGAAACTCTATACTCAGATAGATATTGCTCAATTGTGATACAATTGAATGATGAATATAAAAATGGTGAATTAGAAATGATAACGTCAAATAATGAGTTATTAGTTATTGAAAAGGGTATTGGTAATTTAGCTATTTTTTTATCAAGTAAAAAACATAGAGTAACCCCCGTAACAAACGGAGTAAGATATACACTGGTAAATTGGGTAGGTGTAAAAAAGATTGAAAACTTTAAAAAAACTATGTTATAATGGATAATGTTTTTCAAATAGAAAATTTTTTAACTAACGAAGAGTGTGATAGAGTAATAAAATTAGGAACTGATATTGGTTTAAAAGATGCCACAACAGTATATAGAACAGATAATTTTAATAACAAATCTTTAGATACTTCTTTTAATAAAAGAAAAATTTCATATATCGTAGACTCTAATTTAGAGTTAACAATAGATATTACCAATAAAATTTTATCAGCTTTAAACGATATAAAATATTTTAATAATGTAACGTATAATGATATTTTATCATATTCATTTAACAAATATACGGAAGGTGATTTTTTAAATTGGCACCATGATGAACATGAAATAACACAGGGTGCCACCACAACATTAGTAATCGAATTAAGTGATGACTTTGAAGGCGGTGAATTTTGTTGTATGGTAAATGATGTTGAAAAAAAATTAAAAAAAGGAAAGGGTACGATGTATATTTTCCCATCCACCACAAAACATAGAGTTACTAAAATTACAAAAGGTATTAGATATTCATTTAACGCATGGCCAAGAGCAGTAAAAAATAAAACTTTAATTTAATTATGAAAGTCAACACACAATACAACTTTTTAAATGAGACAGAAATAAGTTTCTTAAAATCATTATGTGAAAATTTCGTTAGAAGTACAGACACAGGTAATCTAAATGTTGACAATAGAATGGTTGTATTTGAGGAGGGTAATTTAGATTCATATAAAAAAAAGATAATTAATTATTTAAACACCAACGAAACTTCTAAATATGAAAGAATGGGAGAAATGTGGATAACAAAAGTTACTGAGGATAGCTCTTATGGAACGGATGATGAATCATTTCATTTAGATTTTGCTGACATGACATTTGTTTCATATTTTGATGATAAGTTTATAGGTGGTGTTTTAGAATATATTGATAATAACAATACTATATGCAAAATTGTACCTGAAATTGGATTGAATGTTGTAATGAAAGATAAAACCCACCATAGAGTCACAAATGTAATAGAGGGTGTACGATATTCATTAACTTCATTTTTCAATGTAGTTGAAAAAAATAAAAAAACATTACTATGATTGAAACATATTATGACGCATTAAATCAAGAAGAATTAAATTTTCTAAACAATGAGTGTAATTCATTTATTTCGGACGAAGAACCAAGCGGTTTTGATATAAGAGAAAAGAAAAAAAACTATTATTTTAGAAAATTTATACCAGAAAATAAAATGTTTTGCTTTTATGATAAGATATTAAGTAAGTTACATGATAAGAGAAATATCAAGTATCATATTAATGGAATTTGGATAAATAAAATAAATTCAGATTCAAATAAAAATGATAAATACCATCAGGATATTTCTGACTTAACTATTATTATTTTTTTAAATGATTCGTTTACCGGCGGTGAATTTGAATATTTTGATGAAGACAAGAAGAAAATAAAAATAATACCTAAAAAAAATAAAGCCCTCGTAATGGACAATAAATTAGTTCATAGAATTTTACCGGTAACTTACGGAGATAGATTTACATTGGTTTGTTTTTTTGAATTTGATAAAAAAGAAATTAAAAGTTTAATATAGTGTTAGTAGACAACATTTACATTTTTGAAAATATTATTGATGAAAGTAGTCAAAATACTTTATTAGAATACATGAAATCAAAATATACTGAATGGTATTTTGTTGAAGACGTATCAAAAGTCGGAATACACAATTTACAGTTTAATGGTTGGTCTAGACATGTAACAATTCAAGAACCCATTGAAAATGATATATTTGACATTATAAAAAAAATTGAAAAAAATGCTATAGATAAATGTAATTTAAAATTTATAAAAAATTACAGATATAAATTAAATTGTCTAGAACCACTTGAAAAGAAGCCAACATTGGAAGAGTTGTATTCAAATACGCATGTTGATGATGATATAGAACATGTTGTATTAATATATTACACTAACGATACGGACGGAGATACCATACTTTTTGACAAGAATAATCAAATATTGAAATCAATATCTCCAAAAAAAGGAAAAATGGTTTTATTTGACGGAAATGTCAGTCATTGTCCTTCTTGGCCAACAAAAGAAAATAGGTATGTTTTGAATTATAACATAGTCGTAAAATCAAAAGAAAAAAAATTTATTTAATGGATGATTTATTATATACTGATTCAAATTTATATGTAAAATATATTGATGATATTAAAGGGTGGGGTGTTTTTGCAAAGGATAAAATTGAGATGGGAAAAGTTATTGAAAGGATAAATTCTATACCTGTTAATATAGCGATGAAAGATTTTTATGATTATTTTTTTGATTTTAATGGAACAGATACATTAGTGCCACTGGGGTATGGTTGTATATATAATCATAATGAGCAACCCAATATTAATTGGAAAGTGGTAGATACAAAACGGTTTATAATTGAATTTTATACATTAAGAGAAATTGAAATTGATGAAGAACTCTGTCACAATTATGGCGGAAATTATTGGACTAACAAAAATAAAAAAATAATATAATGATTGAAATAATTAATGGTTTATTAAGTAAGGTTGAATTAGATTTCTTAAAAACTGAGTGTATTAATTTTAAAGAAGAATTGTTTCAAATTTATTCCGTTCAAAATAAAAAACATCTAACACAAAGCTCATTAGATAATTATATTTCAAATGTAAATAAGTATATCAAAAAAATCGATGCCAACTTTATATTAGACGATATATGGATTAATAAAATAATAGAAAATTCAAACTTAGATGAAAAATTTCATTATGACGATGCCGATTTTTCAATTGTAACTTATATTAATAGAGATTATATTGGAGGTGATTTGGAATGGATTAATAAATCTGGAAAAATAGAGAAAATTGTACCAATTGAAAATTTATCAATTTTAATACCAAAAAATATTTATCATAAAGTAACACCTGTAACCGAAGGGATTAGATTTTCTATGGCTTTATTTTTTAAATATGACACAAAAACGAAAAAAAAACTATTATAAATGATTATTACGATATTAGCAGAACCAAAAAGTGGTTCAACATTAGACAGAATTGTTATGGCGGGGAATGTGGGGTTTGATTTTATTAAAAACCAAAAATCAATAATATAAATGAATATTGATTTAAAAAATTATATTTGTGGTGTTCCATTTAATTCATTAGAAATACATAATAATGTGTGCTTTGTTTGTTGCCCATCTTGGTTACCCAATAAAGTAGAACTTGGTGAAATCCCATTAAAAGATGTTTACAATAGTGAACCAATTATTGATATTAGAAATTCTATATTAGATGGTTCATTTAAGTATTGTAGTAAAGAACTTTGTCCTTATTTAAGTAAATTAGTAAACTATGGTGTGGCATCTGGCCCAGTTACACTAAAATCAAATTCAAATATTAATAGTCCGATTGTAAAAAATAATACACCTAATTATTTGGTAATGAATTTTGATAGAACTTGTAATTACAAATGTCCATCATGTAGAGTTGATTTAATTGTTGAAAATAGTGAAGGTATAAAGCGAGTTGAAAAAACGATTGAAGATATTGATAACTATTATTCAAAACATGTAAAAACTTTATATATTACAGGTTCAGGCGACCCATTTGTTTCCGTTGGATTTAGAAATTATTTAAGAAATTTTAATCCTAAAAAATATCCAAACTTAAAATCCATTCATTTTCATACCAACGCAAGTATGTGGAATAAAGAAATGTGGGATAGTATGCCAAACGTACACAAATACGTTCATACTTGTGAAATTAGTATAGATGCTGGTACTAAAGATACATATGAAAATAAAACAAGATTAGGAGGTAATTGGGAAAGTTTATTAAATAATTTAAAATTTATTAATACGATACCAACATTAACATCAATAAAAACATCGTTTGTAGTACAAGATACAAATTATACCGAAATGGAAATATTTTATAATTTAATGTATTCCATTTTTGGTAAACGAGTAAATGTATTTTTTGGTAAAATAACTAATTGGGGAACGTTTTCAGAGGGTGAATTTAAAATAAAACAGGTATGGGATACGGAACATCCAGAACATCAGTTGTTTAAAAAAGAATTTAATAAAGTATGGAAAAACACAAATCTATTTCATAATCTATATGAATTCATTGATTCCACAAATAAAACTTTAATATAATGAAGGTTTTATTAATTACATTACCCAGAACAGGTTCAACATCGTCATTAAAAAACATATCCGAAGAACAAAAATTAAATCCAATAAGCGAACCATTCAATAATATCAATGGTAATTTAGAAAAATACAAAGATTATAATTGGGAAAGTACAAACGATATATGTGTTAAAACACATATAAATCACAAAGACATACCATTTTATTTAGAGTTTATTAAATTTTTTGATGAAGTGATTTTATTATCCAGAAAAGATTTAAATGCATGTGCAGAAAGTTTATCTTATGCAAATCATTACCAAAATTTTACGGAAAAATATAAATGGATTAAGACACCCAATCTTAATGAAAATATTAAATTAGTAAAACAATTTAATGAAGAATTAGAAAAACTATCCAAATTAACCAATATTAAAATTTCATATTATGAGGACTTGTTTGATTCAGAATCGGAAGGTAAATTAAGAAAAAATGATATTAAAAGAGAAAATCTTATTTAGTAAGGAGGAGTGTGAATCTATTGTGTCATATAACAACACTCATATTACAAATTGGATGATGGGTGATAGAAAATATAATTCACAACCAATAGATTATTCATTAGAAACTATTTGGTTATTTGATAAATTAAAAACATTTTTTGAAATAGAAATGAATATTAGAATTATAACAATGAAAAACCAAATACATTTTCATAGATTTGAAATGGGTAATTGGTTTGATAAGCATAATGATGATAGAAATAATAGATTATATGCAGTTGGTGTTTTATTAAACGATGATTTTGAAGGTGGAGATTTTAAATTATACAACCCAAATGAATATACATTAAATAAACAAATTGGAAACACATACATATTTGATGTAAAAATAGACCACGAAATAACACCAATTTTAAAAGGCGAAAGGTATTCTTTATTATGGTTTTTAGAAAATAAAAATATAAAAATAAAAACTAATAAATTAATATAAAGTATTAATAATCAATCAATTATAACAAAACCCTTAAAATAGTTGGTAAAGTCCTAATAATTTCGTATCTTTAAGTATAAACATTAAACTCTAAGATATGAAAATTTTATCCTTAATTGGCATAGTTTTACTATGTTCGTGTAATAAAGATATTGTTACACCTATTCCACCGAAACACACAATTACATTTACAATTGATTCGGCATTAAGTTCAAATGGTAAACAATCCTTACCAAAAGATAATAATGGATTTTATCATTTAACATTATCAAATGTAACCAATCAAACACTAAGCAGAATTACTGGTAAATTTTTAGTAGATGGTAAACCCAATGCAATACCCTCACCTGTTAATGGTAGGATAGAATGGAGTAGTTCTCACTATTGGATATTAAAAGCCGGTGACACGATTGGTAGAGTGGTTAAAACGTATTTTAATCCATATACAGGTCAATTACAAATATCACAACTACCTTCTTTAGTTTCACAACAAGACCAAATAATTCCTATTGTAAATAGTACATCACAATTAGGATATTTTTCAGGTGAAGTAAATACTATGGGTGCACCAATATATAAAATGAAAGGTGATACAATTACAATTATAGGTAAAGCAATTTATACATTAGAAATACCAAATTCAAAATTATTTTCAGATACTAAAATAGATTCAATACAAAAATCTATTAGAATAATTTGTGATTAGGAAAAAAAGTTGTATATTTGAGTTATGATAACAATGCCGCAAACACCGATTACCGACCATTCGTTTAAAAAGTGGGGAGCAATAAAGATAGAAGAAAACGATGAGGATTCAGAATATTATTATTGGATATTACCTTTACCATTAGATGATTATGATATGCATGATAGACCTACATTGATATCGATAGCAAGTGATGAGTGGAAAAATATGGATTTAAATGAGGGTGAATATTTGGTAACCCTATTTGATAACTTACCAATGTTAGAAACCGAAGAAGAAATTGAACTTTTATATAAAATCTTAACAAAAGAAAATTTAACAAAATGAAAAAAACAGAAGCAGAATTAAAGCAGAACTATGATAAGTTTCTAGCTATCGTTAACAAATATTTTACAGGCGAAAGATTAGAAAAACTTTTGTTTATGTATTCGGATGATGAATTAGGTGGAAACTTAATGGTATCACCTGCGAGTGGTAATAAAAACTATCACAATGCATATGAGGGTGGATATATTGACCATATATTTAATGTTTGTAAGAACGCATTAAAAATGAAAAAAACATTTGAAGAAGCGGGTGGTGTATGTGATTTCACCGAAGAAGAATTACTATTTGTTGCAATACATCATGATTTGGGTAAATTGGGTACTAAAGAAGAACTACATTATGCACCAAATGATTCTAAATGGCATATTGAAAATAGAGGTGAGTTATATAAAAGAAATGAAAAAAACTCTTTTATGGCAATAACTGATAGAACATTATTTACATTATCCAAATATGGTATTGTAATTAATGAGAACGAATATTTTGGTATAAAACTTACGGATGGCTTATACGACGAAGATAATGAAAAGTATTATAAAGTATATGATACATCAAAATATCTTAAATCAAATATTCAATACATTATGCATTGGGCAGACCATATGAGTACGGTAATTGAAAGACAGTCGGTAAAAGATGACAAATTTTCATTTAATGTTGGTAAATTCTAACAAATTGTCAGACCATATCAAATGGTATGGTATTTGAACTATATAGAATATTATTAACAAAAAAAAATTAAATTATGATTATTAATCAATTTGACAGATTATTAAACGATTGGTTTGCAGATGATGCATACCAAAACTGGACAGAGGGCAGAAAAACAAGAACAGCAACTTCAAATCACAAACAAGTAGTAGTTGATATAAACGAAGATATCTTACGAATTGGATTAGCAGTTCCTGGCCAAACAAAAGAAACATTAGAAATTACAATTGAGCAAAACTTTATTAAAGTAAAATCAATAGAAAAAGAAACCGATGATAAAATTTGGAATGCAATTGCACTTCCGGTTGATGAATTGTTGAACATTGGAACTAATTGGGACCTTAGTGCTACATTAGCAACGGTAAAAGATGGTATATTACATATCTCTTTACCTAAGATAGAAGAAAAGAAACCAAAAAAAGTATCCATTAAAGTTGGATAGTTCAGTTATATTTCGTATATTTGAGGGTAGTCACAAAAAGACTACCTTTTTTTATTTACAAATATTTATAAAAAACAAAGTATATGAGATACAAAGAACAAATCAGAAAAAGTTTAGAAGCAATTGAAATTAGAACAAACTTCTTAAAACAAGCAGCAGAAGGTAGTAAACAAATCACAAACGTAGATGCAGTAAAAA
>Ga0208133_1000475_pt1 | contig 15689 bp, 31 predicted proteins | sample ColrivemetaGS535_FD_187595 | JGI IMG/M metagenome (GOLD analysis project Ga0208133, IMG submission 187595) | Estuarine microbial communities from the Columbia River estuary, USA - metaG S.535 (SPAdes) (version 2) | ecosystem: Environmental > Aquatic > Marine > Intertidal zone > Estuary | place... | reverse complement strand
CATTTACCCATGTGCCTCAGAACAATATAATGATTATAGGCGGGCAGTTAGTTGAAAAATTTAGGTTTAATTTTACAAAGCCCTGTGTACTAAATGTGCAAAAACCACATGCAGTACTGAATAAAGGCAGTACTGATAGATTATTAATGAGTTGGAGCATTAGTACTATGTTTGACAAAACTGTGGAAAATTATAGTAAAATACGTAATGTTGCATATGATAAAATCTGAAAGAAACCCTACCATAGATACTCGTAATATTATCACTAAACATGATATGTATTATTATGAGATACCAGGATTTTCTATTAGCTTAGAAGACCAAAATAGAATATACAACAAATACACAAATCAAATTGATCATTATGTTGGTAACAATGTAGAGTGGGACGACGACGAAGTGTTCTTTAAAATACGTAGTGCTTATCCGTGGTTAGATAAAAAAGTAACATTTTCAATTACCAATGCCGGAACAATTCCGATGACGCATATCGATGGCCCAAGGAACACTAGTTTTAATTTTCCCATTAATAACTGTGGCCTGGGAGCAAGTACAGTTTGGTTTGACTTACCTCCACCCTATTTTGTTAATTTTATGAATGAAGGGCAATACGGATACTATACAGTAATGGGCAAAAAAATTCCTATTGCAGAGTACGTACTAGATAGCAATCGTGGCAACGCCGCCCTGTTTAGAACTACACTTCCACATTGTGTAGTTAATAAATCTAGAGAGCGGCGTGTTATTGTTACTTGGACTATTAATGAGTTTTTAACAATAGAAGAAGTTATTGAGTTAGTTAAAAATCAACAAAGTCAGTGACATCGTCGGGTAAACCTGATTCATTAACAAACATAATTCCGTTAGGGTCAATTTTAAAGAATGTAAATGCCGATCCATTTAACTGTATCTTAGTTTCAAAACTCCAACGGCCATGTTCTACCATTACCCAATCGCCCGGATTGACATCAGTAATTTCAGTACCAACTTTCCAAACCTTTGCCCAACGTGGGTATATGCCTTCTGACTTTCCGTTATCATCTTTAAGAAAGATACCGCCTTTAGTTACACGTTCTCCAAATTGTACACGCCCGAGTATACTCTTGGGCATAGGAGTTACGTTTTTAATTTCATTGTTCATGTGTGTGTTTCCTTAGTTTATTTCTTTTTAGGTTTAGGTTTTTCTGCCACTTCAACTGAGCCGTCTTCGTATGTTTTTTCAACAACATCATCACCTGCTTCGTTGGTGTATTCTTTTACTGCGGTTACTACATCTTCGGGAGCCGCTTCGATATCAGCAGTTGCTAATGGAAAACTTCCGTCTTCTTTTATGCTGACCTTTTTAACTGCATTGGGATTTCTGTTGTGATAAGCATCTGCAATATCCTTGGCAGATGTAACGATTCGGCCACGATTATCAACTACATCGCCTCTAGCATTACGTAAGATATTTCCAACAGCGATTGTATCCCCGTTAGCGGCAGAAAAAGCCGCCATATTAAACTCGCGCCCTTTTGCTGTCTTGTGTCTATTTGTCATTTTAAAAACTCCTTAATATCTAATTGATATTTAATACTATCTATTTTATGTAAGCCTGTTAGATACAGACAGTAACTAGCAATACTACTGCCGCGGCCAACACCCCATACTATATTATGTTCACGCATAGTATCTACCAAGTAGATTATGAAACGTAAAACAATCTGTAATCCTCGTTCTTCAAACATTGCCAATTCTAAACTAACACGTTCTGCTTGTTCTAATGTAGTTATTTTATCAGCAAAATACTTATCTAGATCTATGTTACTATAACTATCAGGCATACTCCACGTAGATACACAATATTCTTTGTACTCTTGCTCTGACATTGTACTTGTATCTTTTAATTTATAGTTAAAGTTTACATCGTATTCTTTACATAAATCACGAAACTTAAGAATGCCAGTGTCGGGAGTAATACTGAGTAGCCTGTAATTGTCCTGATAGATTAATTCAAATAGTTCATTAGAACCAATAGTAACTCTACCAACACTATCTGCTTTAACCAATGCTGAGACTGTCATCAAAATTGTCCTTTTTCCCAGTTTGTTCTTTATTGAATTTTTCTATCATAAATTTTTCTTGCATTGCTAATTTAACGTCTTCGATGATCATTTCAAATTGAGAAATTATATTGGCATTTGCTCCTGCATTATGTGCAGTTGCTAATTTTTTTCGGAACTCGATCTCTTTGGCCATAAGTTCTTCAATGGATAAACCTTCAGAGTCAAAGTGCATTCCAAACATTATAAGTCACCCGCTTTACGATTTTCACTGTGGTAAGCATCAAAGCTACCACCCGGATAACGTGCTTCGAGTTTCTTTACATTTTCTGCAATAACATCATTGGGGTCTAAGTTTAACGCTCTACAAGCATTGATCCAATACCACATGACATCACCCAGTTCACGTTTCATATGAAAAACAGCCGCCTCGTCTAATGGCTTGCCTTGGAAAATAATCTTCTTTGGTAGTTCAATAAATTCACCAGCTTCTGCCGCCAAGCCCATACATGCAGTAAGTAACAAAGGAACATTAATATCAGGACCTTGACGGGCCGCTAGTCCTTCTTGAAAAACTTCATAATTTCCGTCTAGTTGGTCCAGACGATTCATAAATGTAGTAAGGTCATTGCTAGGCTTGCTAGTAACTTCTTCTACGAAATCTTTATATTTGTTTAGGTCAATTTGTTTCATCTGTGTATTATACTATCTGTTGTTGCATTTGTCAAACTCTAAAACTTTCACCACATCCACAACGATCTCGTTCGTTGGGATTGACAAAATCAAATCCTTCATTAAGTCCATTTCGAACCCAATCCATTGTTAATCCATTTAAGTAAGCTAAACTTTTTGCATCAACTAATACTACAAAGTCTGGTTGCCCAAAATTGGTTACGCCTACTTCGGCTGTATATTCGTCTACGTATTCTATAGTATAAGCCAAACCACTACAACCTGTGGTCCTTACACCTATACGAATTCCTACGCCCTTACCGCGCTTGTCTAGATTCTGTTTAATCTTCTTGCTTGCGGTCTGGGTTAAAGTAATCATCCAATTATACGTTTAATCAATGCAGGTTTTCCCATACGAGAATTAACCCTAATACCCTTAGACTTGGCCAACGATAGCAATTCAGCTTTTGTTTTGCCTTCTAATGTTGAAGGTTCAACTCTGGCTTTAATTACTATCGGGTTAACTTTTATTGGGCCGGTTTCGGGGCTCTTTTTTTTACCGGAGGCTTGGTTAGTGCCCCTGTAGGTTTTACTTTTACAGGTTTAGCTTTAGTAAATGTTTGTACTTTAGTCGGCGTCATCGCTGGAGCTTTCTTCGCTGGAGCTTTCTTAGCCGCAGGCTTTTTAGCAGGTACAGTACTGTCAGCTTGAACTGCTGATAGGGCTGGCGCAACATAAGTCATTCCGGTCATAATATCATGCTGTACTACGGGAGTAGGTTCAACTTTGTATGGTACTTCTTTGGTTTGAACAGGGGGTTGCTCTGCAACGTTAGTCTTACCGCTTATAACACCTTTTAGAAAGGTAGAGATTTTTGATAGCATTTGTGTGCCTCCATTAACATGTAGTTTTATTTATCTAGTGTTCACTTAGTCTTATTTTTAGGTACATCAGTCTTTTTGTTTTCAATGACTTTGATGTTACTTTTCTTAATACGACTATTAATGTCAACTACGTTTGATCTAGTTTTGGCTTGATCAGTGGTTTTGTGTCCTGGGATTATTCTAAGCATATTATGTGTATTTTAGCTTATACATTAGCTCGTCTTTTTGGTCCGGGAAATGCGCTATGAATTGTACTACAACTTGATAAGCGTCATGGTTGTTATGAATTTTCCATGATATTGTTGCATTTTTTAAATCATGTTCTTTATCTTTTGAAAAGTTATTCCATATTAATGGTAACATCATTTCAAAGCCGTCAGGGACATCTCCCATCTTTAACTCATGTACTAGTATTGCCAAAATTGGCCCGCTTCCAATTTTTCTGACCACGTGCCAGGCGCTGACAAATTAAATAAAAATAAATCGTTAGCTGAACTGAATCCAATATACGCAATCTGGTTTACTTGATCATAATCATCTAAGCATTCTGACATGTCAAACCAATAGGCCCATGGGCCTATTGAATGTGTCTTGCACCATTCAATGGTTACAAGACCAATTGAATTGCCGCCCAAGCAATGCTTAAACGGCAAGTCAGATACACTTCTAGCAGAAGTAATACTGGTGAAATTACTCACTTTCATTGGCAGATTCACCGGCAATTTTCTTTTGCAAATGATTAAGTAGAACACCATATGCTGGTAAAATAACTACTAGACTAATAACAATTTTACTTAAACTATTATTTGTTGCAACAGTAAACCAATTAGCGGCCATGAATTCATTGGCGCCTCCTGCAAAAGCAGTACCAAAGAATACATAAGTGTCAATGAATGTACTAACAATTGCGCTGATTGTCGGAGCGTACCACCATGCAGTAAATTTTTCTCGAATGTATTGGAACACATATACATCTAGTAGATTACTAATAAGGTAAGCCATACCAGATCCCAAACCAATTCTAAATGCTACGCTGTCCGGAGCGCCACCTAATTTAACTACTAACATCGAAGCAATAATAGCAGGAATAAAGGCTAGTGCAATTACTGCGCGGCCAGTTTGCTTTCCTAGCAAACGCACAGTTAAGTCAGTTAACACAACTACTAACGGGAAGGTTAGTGCCGCCCACGCAATTGGGTGTCCACCAAGGTCAAACTTAAACTGTACAATGTAATTACTGATGGCAATAATAACAATGTGAGCTAACATTAACTTATAAGCTAATGCACGGTCTACACCGTTCAATATTTTATCTAACATGAGATTTCCTTTAAATTGACACGAGTTTGGGTTTTTCTAATTCTACAAACTCATTGTCATCTCTATGGCCAATTCTCATAGCCATATTTGAGTCCGTTTCACGAACTTCAACTTTACAACACCAGATTCTCTCTGCCTCAGACTTACCATACATCGGCAAGTAGATAGTATTTACATATTCATATAGAAACGCGGCAATGCCCTCACATCCTGTTTTTTCAACTTCTGTGATTTTTGCAAGTCCTAGTTTACCTAAATTAAGTAAATGTTCTCGCTGGGGGTCATCTTGCGCTACTAGTAGAGTATGATCAAACCAATCTTCGAGGTTGTGTTTTAGATCTTTAAGTCCACCAAAATCCATACACCAGTTCCTTGCATCTAGCGTGTCACATTCAAATTCAAAGTGAAAGCTAAGTGCATACCCATGTATTAAATTACAGTGACTATCGGCTCTCCATTGCCTGTATGCTACGGGACCAATCTGTCGGTACGTTTTTGTTGATATATATTTCGCCATTGTTGTTTTCCTTTATGAACAATGACATGCAGAATTTTTAAAGAGGGATGAATGCCTGAAGTCCTCTGTCATATTTACTCCGGCTTCGGAATATTTAAACTACGGATAATGTTTTGTACGGTTACTAATTGTACCCAACAATCCCATAGCGCATGATGTTTCATACTAGATGCCTGTTCTGGCATAAAGTCTCTGTGATTTTTAACAAATCCAAATACTGTTCGTGTGTCTCTAGCTTGCCAATATTTCCATGGAACAGCCTTTTCGTGTGCTCGATAACTCCATTCTAACATAACAATGTCGAATGTTGCACCGTTACTCCATACACAATCAAACGTACCAAGCCATTTGTAAAAATCTGTTAGTGTAGTCCTGATGGGATATCTGTTGTCTTCTGCAAACGCTTCTTGCCTTACATCTTCATTCTGACTAGCCCACCATTTAAGTGTACCTTCATCAATCGTACTTGACTCAGGAAACGACGACGGATCAATACGTTGATAAAAGCAGTCCATTTTAATATTTTCTGCATTTGTTAACGTACTAGAATCATCCCATGGATCAAACTTAATAGCACCCAACGTTAGTATTACACTATCCGGCGTGGTACCCAATGTTTCTAAGTCGATCATAACATGGCGTTTCATGTGCTAGTCTCTACCTTTTTACTAATTGTAATTTCTCCAGAGGCCAGAACGTTCCATACTAACGTGTCACCTACCACCCATCCAACTTGGTCTAACATATCTTCTGGGAAAGGCATAATCAACTCGTCTGGATTATCAGGGTCTTCTTGTACCGTTACAGTCCAAGATTTTTTTAATGTAGATTTTATTTTTTTCATATGTGTTATTATATACGATGATATCCCTCCGTGTCAATATTATTTTCTCCAAAATAATATTCACAATCATGAGTTAGTTTGAATAACACAGCAGTGGTATAATCTATAAACCAAATAGATATAACTGTTCGTTCGTCACTGTCGCCGGCAACTACGGCCCATTGATACCATCCCCAATCTTTTCCTTGATTGCCGGCATTAGAGTCTAACCATGTCTGCCAATCTGCAACGGCATTATACGGGTCCGTTGTTGTCCAGAATAGTTGTAGTTGTGTCATTTAATTCAAGCTCTTTGACTTGAACTCCGCTAGTTCGAAGAAACTTTACTCCCGCATCATCTCTATAGTTTTCACCATACCATACACGACTAATGCCAGACTGATAAATGAGTTTTGCACACTCGAGACAGGGGCTGTGAGTAACAAATAAGTCAGCCCCAAGACCAGAGTTAGTAGACTTTGCTAGTTTTGCAATAGCATTTGATTCTGCATGTAATACCTCTGGTTTAGTTTTTAATCTAATTTCAACAACATTCTCATCAACGTCTAGTACATAGCCAATTTCATCTTCGCAGTTGTTATCCCAGCCAGCCGGCATACCATTGTAGCCGTAGCTGATAACAGTATCGTCTTTTACAATAACTGCTCCAACGTGTAGCCTGCGGGCATGACTTAACTGGGCGCAACGTTTGGCCCAGTCCATATATAACTCTATAAATTTTTGTTTCATCGGTATATAATTTCCTTGTGTACTTCGTCCCAGAATCGTATACGAGCAGACATTGCTTCTAGTGCCGCACGTTCTGCTTCTGCAATTTTAACAGGATCGTTGTTGCATAAAGTTTCAATAAGTTTAATACTGGCAGGGCCATGCTCGCCGCCGTCGACTTCAATATGTCGATTTAAGTAATGCCAAAATCTCGGAGCATCTGTTTGAGCGATTCCTAAATTAGAAAGAATGCCAGTAAACATATCAGGAATAACTGTTTCTCTACCAAAACAAAATGCCGCGGCAACAATATGTGGTTTGTCAGTATTAATAAAATCAAATGTACTGCGAACAAAGTTGTAGCAACTTTCAGGAATATCTCCTTTGTCTAAACTCCATTCTATTCCAAACTCTCTTACCAATGTTTCAAAACCTATAATAAGGTCAGGACTGGCTCCTACTTCTCTCATCGCCTCAACGTACATATCATAATGACTAATGTAGTTGCCGGTAATTACATCTTCGTCGCTTTCTTCTGCCAGTATAATTTCATTAACAAATCTACCAGCTTTACGTTGCAAGTCACTGGGTAACCAAACATCTCTACTAGGGCATATTTGTCGTTGTAATGTTTTTATCAAACTCATAAAATCAAATACAGCAAATATATGACATTCCATGAAATGTCTGAGATCATCTTTGTTATTGATAACTTTACTAGTTAATAATGGATGCGAATTTAGTTTCGCTTTAAGGGTTGTTATTTTGTCTAGTGGGAACATGATAAGTACTATTATAACTATTACTTATAGGCTTGTCAACATGCAAAATTTGGTATTCATACACGGCGCTAACTGTACTCCTTCAATTTGGAACTACATGGCGCCAAAAATTAAAGGTAAAAAAACCTTTATAGCATACGACACAGCTATACCATTTGAAAAAAATCTAATTAGAATAAAAGAAGAATGGGATGTTTCAAAAGATGTTATTATTATAGCACACAGCATGGGCGGCCTGTATGCTAGTAGACTATATCAATCATATCCAGAAACTATCAAAGCCTGTGTTACAATTAGTACACCATTTAATGGTAGTGTCGCGGCCGGCCAACTAAGTTTGTATTATCCAGAGTATCAAATGTTAAAAGACATTTATGTAAATTCTACTCCTATAACAGAAAGTAGAAAAGCATTAGAAACTATTAACATTCCTTGGTTACAAATAGTTTCAACCACAGGACATGTGCCGTTGATTAACAAACCCAATGACGGTGTAGTAGGAATAGATAGTCAGCAACATCACAAACACATGGATAGTATTTCACTGCCATACAACCATTTTGAAATATTACTCAATGAAGATACCGTATTAGCAGTTAACGAATTTCTAAAGAAGATTGCGTAAGCTAATATTTTTATATACTGCGGCTTCAAGTACCGACAGGTCAACATTTTGTGACTTGGCCAACGATAGTAATGCTCTGGTATCTTTAGGGAAACACATTCCACCAAATCCAAACGAACCATCGGCACCTGGCACATTTAAATGTGTGGATCCAACTCTACTATCTTGTTTCAACATACCCTTAATTGTTTCCCAATCAACGTTGTTGGCATTTGACAGTTGATAAAATTCGTTCATAGCCACTACTTTAAGGGCCAAGTAACTGTTTAAAAAATACTTGTAAAGACTAGCTGTTTTTATATCTACTTTAAACACTTGCTGGGGTGTAATTGCTTGTTTTATTACTGATTCAGCTAGGTTATTAAAGTAATCAGAGCCGCCTAACACTAACAAGTTACCAGTCATGTAATCGTTTCTAGCATTAGCTTCTGTTAAAAACTCCGGGCTGTGTACTAAATTTGGATATTGATTAATAAGATACTCGTATGCATCGGGAGGTGCAGTACATTTACTAATAATTACCCCTTTGTAATTTACTTGATACAAGTCTTCCAGTACATCTGCCAGTATACTAGTATTGCACTGGCCTGCTTCTCCAATTGGTGTCGGTACACAGACAAATATGCCGTCACAGTCTACAAACTCTGCAAACGATGCAGTATATCCTTTTGCAAGATCACGTCTTACTACTTCACAGTCAGTAAACAAATAAGAATGGTCAATGGCCACTCCTACTATACCCATTCCTATAATTCCAATTTTCATATTATCCATTTAAAAAAACATATTGTAATCAACAACTACTGCTGGTGGTGGTGGCTCGGGTTCACGTGGTAGTACCGGGACACTCATTAGCATATCTACTATTTTGCTTCTGGCTCGTACATCCTTTTGCCCTAATATAATCACCGCAAATTGTATACCATTTTTTTCAATTAAAAGTGCAAGGCATCTACCAGCTGGATTTGTAAATCCAGTTTTAGAAATTAGTATATTGTTATAAACGAAAATCTGCGGGTTTGTATTATTAAGATTAATTGTTATTGTTTTCTTTCCTTTAGCAACTTGTATCTTTGCATGTTTCTCGTTACTGATATTTTTAATTACAGGATTATTCTTTATATTAGTTAACACTTCTATCAGATCATTCACAGTACTTACGTTACCAATGCCTAATCCGGTAGGATCAACAATCACAGTATTCTTTAATTTTAAACTTTTTATATACAAGTTAACATCAGTTAAAAACTGATCGTAGCCGCCCGGATGTGCCATGGCCAAACTCTCGGCGGCAAGATTATCACTACTAATCATTACTGCACGTAACAAATCGATTCTTGATGGCATTGTGTTACGTGGAAAATGGCCATATGTTTTGCCTTGTACTTTAACTTTTTCGTCTAAGTTTACACCACTACGTATTACAGTAATTGCAGTAAACAATTTGGTAATACTAGCTATGGGCCTAACCTGATCTACATTTTCTTTAACATAGTAGCTGTGGGTCTCATATTCATATAATACATGGGAAGCAGGTACTGTTGGTACTACTGGTTTTGCGTATGCACTTACAGAAAGTGCTAGGAGTATTAGAATTTTATACATAACAATTATTTACATAAAAGTCGTGTACCCATTCTTGCCGCCTCGATAAAATGTTGAAGTATCATACATAGTTAATGGCATTTTATTCTTGATCCTGTCAGGTAATGAAGGGTTTGAAGTGAACCATCTACCAAATGCAATCAAGTCTACATTAGTTTCAATAATTGATTCGGGTTGAAAGCCACCAACACCAATGATAACGCCATGGAAGTCAGCCCTAAGTATATCAATAACTGATTGCAGTGGCACATCAATTGATACTGTGCGTTCTAAATTGGCCCGGGCCAAGTCTTTGTCGTCGTTAATTCTAGGATCTGCAACTGTTATATAGCTTATCATGCCATCGATACTACTTAATAAGTTTTCATACAACTCAATGCTGTCGTGTGTAATATCATTCTGCACACTAAATGGTGTAATTTTAATTCCAATTGGTATGTTAACTTCAGACTTTATATTTGTTATTATTTCTTTAATCAACTCTAGCGGATCTCCATATTTGTCAGTGCGGCAATTTGTTTTACTATTCATAAATTGTTGCAGTAAAAACCCATCTCCACAATGCAATTCAATGCCATCAAATTCTGCGGCAACACAATTTTTAGCGGCCTGAACATATGATTTAATTGTTCTATTAATTACCGGCAATGTCATTTCTGTTGGTATTTCATACGGTACTTTTTGTCCGTAGGCATTTATAGTTAAACCAGCTGGCCTTATTGCGCTGGGTGCGCTTGGCGGCACATTCCCGGGAGATATTGAACTGTGAGAAATCCTACCAGCATGAAATAATTGTGCAAATATCTTTCCGTCTTGACAATGTACTGCTCTGGTAACATTCTTCCATGCGCTGACTTGTGCAAGATCCCATATGCCAGACATAAGAGGCCACGCAACACCTTCATGATTAACTGCTATAGATTCTGTTAAGATTAATCCGCCACGACTACTGCGTTGTCTATAATGTGCTACTACATCATCTGTGGGCAAATAGTTTTCACATCGAAGTCGGGTCATTGAACTCATAACCACACGATGATCTAAGTTGACTGAGCCAATGCTACAAGGAGAAAATAAATCAAGAGTAGACAAATTTATATTTCCCACGCACCTTGGTTAACGTCCCAATGACGATTATCATAGAAGTTAACGTGAATACACAATCCAAACAGGCCCAGTTCTAAGTCTAGGCCAGCGTGACTTTGCCTAACGGTCCAGTTAAAGATAAACGACACTAACGTAAAATCTCTAGTAACTTCTAGTTCAACAAACTTATTCTTGAAAGGAGTTGTGTAAGCACGGCACCATAAGTTCTTAAATGTAGTGCTCCACGGGTTACGTATATTGAAATTAAGACTTAACATGTTCTTCTTTCGTTAACGCACACACAAACAAGAAATGATTGTAAGCTTCTTTAACCGCAGGATTTGTCAGTAGCTTCTCTGCTTCTAGTTGCATGGCTTTGATGCCTGCTTCTGCACAGTCGCGGACACTTAGCCCGTTTAGTGTGGCCAGATCATCGCCAAACTCTTTGGCCAACTTATGCCATGCTTTGCGTTGACCTTCTGTGATAGGGGTTTGTTGTGGACGCATTTCGCTGGCCTTGCTGATGGCTCGGCAGATCTCATCTTCAGCCACCCGCCCTGCGGCAATCATAGCCGCATAGTTAGGATCAATATTAAACCTACGACTAGTGCCTCCGGGATAAGACATAACCAAGTGATTACCTTTAGTGAAGCTGTCCAAAAAGTCGCTGTCATATTCCGCAACAGGCACATACCTGCGGCCAACTTTTTCGTAATAAATCTTTTTCATTTTAGTTTCCCCAAGTTAACCTAAACATTGTTGCAGTTTCTATATCTGGAAAATGCAATATCATTCCAGTAAATTGAATATGATTATCCAAGCACCATGTTTCAAGTCCTTGGTCCATGTATTCCTGCCACCAGTATGGATTAGTTATTATACCCACTATACCATCATCGGGTATATTGACTATAATAACTTTTTCCTGATCTTTAGTAGGCCATATGTCAGCCATATTTCCTTGCAAATTCCAAATGATGCTTCATTGCAGTGGCGCACACAAATTTTTCGTGTTTTTTAAATTTTACGCCATTTAATGTAAACGGCTTTAGTACTCTATCACCGTTCCACCAACTTCGTTCAATTTCAATAAAACCATCTAATTTTAACTGTTCACGCAATTTAGTAAACTCGTCATGATCTTTAGAAGAAATAGATCTAACAACATTTCCTGCTAGTACTCGGATAAACTCGTCATCCTCTGTATCAGAAACAAATTTAGGGTAGGTAACAACCTGTACATCTGTTAAGTACTGTTCGTCAATTGAAAAGTCAGATAAAATTTTCTTTTTCATTTATACATCTCGTCAGTATTTCTTCGACCTGTTGATTAAGAGTCAGATCATTCCCATGGGCCATCTTCATAAGTTCAAACATTGTTTCTTTGTCTAGATCCAATGGGACTTCAACACGGGTGTCATATACTTCGCCTTCTACGATAGACAAGCACTTTTGCATAAAGTCGTCGTCTGTTTCTAAGTCAGTGTAGTTAACTTCATCCCACGCTTGGTTGCCGAGTTCCCCGCGAGCATCTGATTCGTTGTTATGATCCTCTTTGAAATCAGGATTAATTAAACGATACGCACGGTCATTGGTATAATCGCACACTTCAACTTCAAACACTTTTTGAGTTTTTGTACAAAATATAATATTAGTGCTCCAGCCTCCCTTGCCATGAACCCCGTTCCATGCACTTAACTGATAAGCATCTGGGCCGTAACATTGCCAACCATATGTATCGCCTTCGGTAATACGATATTTGGTAATTTCAAAATATTCTGCTAATGTAATCATTTTATTTCCTTTTAGATATCAAAGCCAAAATTGGCATCATAGTTAATCGAACTACGCTCATGCCCGTGATAGCCGCGAGCATTACACAATACACGAGTTTCACCTACCATATAATCTACTTGCTGATGTGTATGTCCATGCAACCAGTATTTTATCTGAGGATTGTCTAGTATAAGGTCACTAAGGTCACTGACGTAACCTCCGTTCATGTGAAAATCATCTTTATAAAATTCATCAATACTCATATGAGTAGGTCCATGATGACTTACAACTACAACCTTTTCTTTTCCATTAAGAAAAGTTTTAAGATCATTTACTGTTTTATGAAATACTTCTTTTGTGTGAACGGGTTGCAATTTACTAGTCCAGTAGCTACCGCCGTAGGTAGTGTTTACTTGAACGCCATCTTTAAATTTAATAGTATGATAATCGTTCATATTGTGTGCAAGAACACGCATAGTTAACGGATCACCTTTATTGCAGTCAGTCCACATTGTTCCTGCAAAAAAGTCAACATCACCGATACGTACACTTTCGGATTCCAACAAACTAACATGGTCCGGCAATTCAGCTTTTAAACGAATGTGAGTGTCTTCCCAATCATTGTTATAGTGCTCGTGGTTACCACAAATATAAACTACCTTATTGTACTTGGATAATTCTTCGCTGATAAAGCGCCTATACCTATCAGCAAGGAACGTATCCTTTTTAGCATTGTCGGCTCTACGAAAATGGCCTGCTTCCATAATGTCGCCTGCCATTACTAATACATCGCCACCCGGCAATACTAAATCTGCAAAATTCAAATGCAGGTCACTAACTAAATTAACTCTCATGATATTACTACTTGTTGGTTACTACGACGATTACAAAAAATCTTAATTCCTCTTTCCCGGATTAATTCTGCCATAGACTGGGGCGCAGATTTAAACATACTGTGCCAATCATCTTCGGTTAACTCTTCTTCACAGTCTATTGCATATATTTCGTAAAATCTCTGACTATTGAACTGCGCCCTAAGTTTCATTCTAAACAAAATGTTACCTACGGGATTTTTTTCTTCCTGCTTGCCTGCTATAACATTAAGCAAATTTTGGTGATCCAATTGCTCATATTGAGTAATAGGGACTGCGGCTTCAAGCCCTGTACAATCCCAACTTAGAATGAAAGCATTTGTAGTCATAGTACTATTATACATTAAATGGATTTAACTGTCAAATAAAAATAGCCCTTAATAGGCTATTTTCAAAAATAAAAACGTAGACAAAAGCAAGTAATAAGCTGGACAATTGACATTAAACAATTGGCAAAAAACAAAAAACATAACTTATAAATTTCTTGTATACAAATGACAGATTGGATCATACAAGAACACATAAGTATTCCAAAGTTTTTCAAGACTTTGAAGCCAGTTAATAATCGTTCGTAGTGATTATTTTGGTGCTTATTCTCATCTCTTTTGGCTACGGGTAACTTTTTAAAATAAAAGCTACCAGAAAAATTATACTAGGCCTTCCGAAGCTAAAAACTTTTCAGCATCTTCACTTAGGTCAATTTCGGTTTTAACATTTAGTTCCAATACTTCATCCTGAAGTTTAGTTTTCACTTTCTTCACTTGAAGTACCGCTTGCTTAAAGCCGACTACATCTTCTGGTTTTAACACTGATGTATCCACTGTATCTGTACTACCATACAGACTAGCACGTGATGGTTCCACACGGGTCTTAATCTTTTCTAATTTACCTTTGATAACATCAATGTCACCCATTGGTTTCAGTGAACCAATTTGATTAAACAAGGCCATACGTTTATCATACATGGCAATTTCACCCAGCTTGATGTTAATGCCGCTGGTTGCATTTGCATGGGCAATCAAATTGCGAATATGATATAGAGCTGTGTACAGATTTTGAATTCGTTGCATAGAATTCAAAAGGTCTTGTCGTGCATTACCTAGTGATTTATCTACGTCTTCGAACTCTGTTAGTTCAACAGAATCTTTAAGACTGATGCCTTTGATCATGTCATTAATATTTGTTTGTAACTGACTTGCTTTTCTTAAACTAATTTTCATTTTAAATTTTTTCTAAAATAACAACGGCACATGCTGTTGTTTTGGTATCCGTGATTGATATAATCCCTGTTCTATTATGAACATTTTTTAAAATAGGTGCGCCAAATTTGTCGTGCTCGATCCAAACTTTTTGCCAATCTCTTAAGTTTTGTATCCCTGTACCCAATGCTTTAAAATATGCTTCTTTGACTGCAATGCGTTTTGTTATGTATGTTATTATAGCAGAACCCTGTAGTTTGTCAACTTCTAGTTTCTCCAAATCAGAAAATAAAAAGTCTATTAAACGTTTTGGATTTCTAGAGAACATGCGTTCAACACGTTCCCTTTCCACCATATCAACACCGAACCCTGATATTTGCATTAGTCGTCTTTGTTACCAATACCAAATAGCTGTAACAAATTAATAAAGATATTAATAAAATCCATGTATAGAGTTAGGGCGCCTGTCACTTCCATGGCATCAGTACTATTTTCATCACTGACCATTTCACGGATCTGTTGTGTATCGTAGGCTGTTAGGCCCAAGAAGATAATAATGGCTAACGCTGAGATAACCATTTGCATCACAGTACTACCAATAAAGATATTAACAATGCTGGCAATAATGATAGCAATCAATCCGATAAACATAAACTTACCAATACTGTCTAAACTTCGTTTGGTAAAATATCCATATGCACTCATTACACCAAACAAGATCGCCGCACTCATGAACGCTCCAAAAATGGATCCCATG